>PPYE01413245.1_pt1 | contig 29952 bp, 9 predicted proteins | sample 1559881 | NCBI WGS metagenome assembly PPYE01 (sample SAMN08240022, study PRJNA423297) | Human gut metagenome, whole genome shotgun sequencing project. | reverse complement strand
CCACCGGTCTGTTTCGCTTTTGCGGTTGCAAAGGTACTGCCTTTTGCCTTTCCCGCCAAACTTTTCCGCATCTTTTTTTGCCCCTTTTTTCAACTTTTTTCACAACACATTGATTCTCCGTCACTTATTTCGGAAACTTTTTTCACTCCGTTTTTCTTCTTTTGCGACAGAAACAAGCCCCAATTATTTACACACATTATTATATATTTAAGAGCAGACATATTTTTATAAACATTCATGGCAAAATATTCTTATAATACGTCAGATTTCCGTAAATTTGTACAAGAATAGAAAAACGAGAACGAATGAACGAGGCTAAACTTAGTCAACTCTACTTGCGCGACACTGCTTTTCAAGATTTGATGCAGCGCCGCATCTACAACGTGCTTCTCATCGCCTCGCCCTATGACGCCTTCATGATGGAGGAAGACGGACGCATCGAAGAGCAGCTGTATTTTGAGTACACATCGCTCAATCTGAGTTCTCCCCCTCGTGTGACACAGGCAAGCAGCTACGAGGACGCCCACGATCTTTTAAGAAGCAAGTCGTTCGATTTAATCATCGCGATGCCTGGCAACGACATCGGACTCACATTCCGCGAAGCCAAAAACATCAAGTCAAGCTATCCCGACATTCCGTTTATCGTATTGACTCCATTCTCACGCGAAGTGTCGCGGCGTCTTGCCAACGAAGACTTCTCCGGCGTCGACTATGTGTTCAGCTGGCTCGGCAACGTCGACCTGCTTCTTGCTATCATCAAATTGATGGAAGACAAGATGAACAGCGACAACGACATTCTTGAAGTTGGCATCCAAACCATACTGCTTGTGGAAGACTCCGTGCGCTTCTACTCATCAGTGTTGCCCCACCTGTACAAGTTTCTGCTGAAGCAATCGCTAATTTTCTCAACCGAAGCGCTCAATGAGCACGAGCAGATGCTCCGTATGCGCGGACGCCCAAAAGTCATTTTGGCACGCACATACGAGGAGGCGATGACTTTGTACAACAAGTACAAGAACGAGATTCTCGGCGTAATCACCGACGTGTCGTTCAGCAGAGACGGAGAGAAAGACAAGCACGCCGGCATCCGCCTTGCCAAAGAGATAAAGGGAATCGACCCCTATGTCCCCATCATTATGGAATCGTCAGAAACCGAGAATGCAGTCTACGCCAAAGAAATGGGCATCTCGTTTCTCGACAAAAATTCCAAGAAGTTTCCTGTCGACCTTGGACGCATCATCACCGACAATTTCGGTTTCGGTGATTTCGTGATACGCAACCCCGAGACCGGAGAGGAAGTGATGCGCATAACCGACCTGAAAGAGTTTCAGGACAACCTATTCAAGATTCCAGACGAGTCGCTGCTGTACCACGCCTCACGCAACGACATCTCGCGGTGGCTGTATTCGCGCGCGATGTTTCCCATCGCCGAAATCATTCAAGCCCATCGTTTCCGCGAAATCAGCGAGGCGGCAGAGGTAAAGAAATTCTTCTTCAACCTGATTGTGAAATACCGCAGGATGAAGAACAAAGGAGTCGTTGCCATTTTCAAGAAAAACCGCTTCGACTACTACTCCAATTTCGCCCGCATCGGCCAAGGCTCACTTGGCGGCAAGGGACGCGGCCTGGCTTTCATCGACTCTATCATAAAGAAATATCCGATATGCGACAATTTTGACGGTGTCACTGTGTCAATTCCGCGAACGGTGGTGCTCTGCACCGACATTTTCGACCAATTCATGGAAGAAAACAACCTATATCCCATCGCCCTGTCTGACGCCCCCGACGAGGAGATTCTGCGCTGTTTCATAAACGCAAAACTGCCGTCGCAGCTTAAAGACGACTTTCTTGCCTTGTTTGAGGTTATCGACAAGCCGTTGGCGATACGCAGCTCAAGCCTTCTCGAAGACTCGCATTATCAGCCCTTTGCCGGCATATACTCCACATATATGGTGCCGCGTCTCGACAACAAGGAGGAGATGCTGCATCTGCTCGGAGACGCCATAAAAAGCGTCTATGCGTCAGTGTTCTATGCCGACAGCAAAGCATACATGACCGCCACAAGCAATCTTATCGACCAAGAAAAGATGGCTATAATCATACAAGAGGTGGCTGGCGCGGAGCACGACGGATACTATTACCCATCGTTTGCAGGAGTGGGCCGCTCGCTCAACTATTACCCCATCAACGACGAAATGCCCGAGGACGGAGTGGCAGAAATTGCCGTAGGACTCGGTAAATACATCGTTGACGGAGGTCTGGCACTGCGTTTTTCGCCAAGACATCCCGACAAAGTGCTGCAAACAAGCACTCTCGACCTTGCCCTGCGCGACACACAGACCCAACTCTACGCCCTTGACCTTAAAGACGTTGAAGGCGGATTCAAGGTCGACGACGGGTTCAACATAAAGAAAATACGTGTGCAGGACGCGGCAAAAAATGGCTCATTGCGCTATATGGTGTCGACTTTCGACCCCTACGACCAAGTGATTCGCGACAGCGAGTACAGTAATGGACGCCGCGTGGTTACATTCGCCAACGTGCTGCAACACAAAGTATTCCCGCTTGCTGAGATTGTAGACTTCATGCTTTCCGAAGGAGAAAAAGAGATGCGTCGTCCGGTGGAAATCGAATTTGCCGGATGCATCGACAAGCACGGAGAGACAAAAGGCAACGTATATTGGTTGCAGATACGTCCAATTGTCGACCGCAAAGAAATGCTCGATGAGAAAATCATGCATACATCCGACAGCCAGCTGATCATGAAGACATCCAGCGCTCTCGGACACGGCATGATGGACGGTGTCACCGACGTGGTGTATGTCAAGACGCAGAACTTCTCCTCGTTCAACAACCCTATGGTGGCACGCGAGATAGAGAAGCTCAACAAGTCATACGTAGAAGCCGACAAGGGATATATTCTGATAGGTCCCGGACGATGGGGCTCAAGCGACCCCGCACTGGGCATCCCCGTGAAATGGGCGCACATCTCAGCCGCACGCGTGATTGCAGAAACGGCACTGCCGGGATACCGCATAGAGCCAAGCCAGGGCACGCATTTCTTTCAGAATCTCACATCGTTCGGCGTCGGGTATTTCACCATAAACGACAAGAACGGCGACATCTGCGACATTGAATATCTCGACAGCATGCCTGCCGTCTACGAGTCCGACCATTTGCGATCCGTGCGTTTCAGCCGACCGCTGCAAATCGGAATAAACGGCAAGACGGGATTAGGAATCATTGTAAAACCAACAACAGAAGATAACTGAATATATGTCAATCATAAACAACCTAAAAGCAATGTTGGGTTTTCCCGACAAAGAAGATATGGGCAACGAGAACTCATCGCAGACAAACTCGCCGTCTTACATCAACCCGTTCAAAAAAGAAAATGAAAAGCCATTGCCACCGCCTGTTCCGGAAGTGGCAAAAATCTCACAGAAGGATGTTGAAGACGCCATAAGCGATGAAGTGGTCGACAAGGTAACCTCTGTGCTCAACACGTCATTGCCGGAATACGTGCGCGAATGCATCGACAAAGACGCGCAAGCCAACTACGTGAGAAGCCTCATCGGATCAACGCTCACCGACTTCCTGCAGCAAATCAAGCAGGAGGCGGAGGAAGCCGCTCGCCAGCAATGGCAAAAAGACCGTATGGACCTTGCCAACAAATCGTCGGAGGCTTCAAAGCTGATGAACGAATACAAGACGAAAAACGAAGAGCTGCGAAACCGCATTCTAAGCCTTGACAGGCAGAAAACCACGCTCAACGACCGCATATCGACATTGGAAAACCGCGCTGCCTCAGCGGAGGCTGAACGCGAGCAGTATCAGCTGGAATGCAAAAGTCTGATGAACAAAATCAAAGTGGCGGCTGTCAACGATGAGGCGCTGCAGGCATTGCGACAGGACAACGATGACTTGCGCGCGGCAAACGAGAATCTGCAAAACGAAATTGCCGAAATCAAAGCCGACGCCGAACGCAAGGCCACCGACTCGGCGGCTCAAATCCTTGCCGCCAAAGCAGACGTGGCGAAGAAGGAGGCGCGCATTGCCGAATTGTCATCACAACCCGACGACGCAAACGAGAAGGAGGCGGAAATCGAGCGTCTAAACGCCGAACTCGAGACCATAAAAAGCAACGCCAAAACCGAAGCAGAAGCGCTGACGGCACGCATTACGGCTCTCTCGCAGGCCACCTTAGAGCTGGAAGAGACAAAACGCAAACTCGCCGAAGCCGAAGATGAAAAGTTAGCGCTGAAAAATGCCCCAGCGACAAGCAGCGAGGAACTGGAAAAGCTCCAAAACGAACTTGCCGTGCGCAACAATGAGTTGGCAAGCATGCGGTCCACAATCCAAAGCCAGAACGACGAGCTCTATGCCTTGCACGAGAAACTTAACGAGACCGGCGACACTGCAAAGATGGCTGAAATCGAAGTCACTCGCGCCAAGCTCGAAGACACCGTGGAGAAACTCAACAATGAGCTGTCGCAAAAACAATTGCAAATCGACGACCTCAACAGCACGAAAGACGAGATTTCTTCTGTCTACGAGCAGTTGAAAAAGGAATTGGAACGCAACAAAAAGCACTATGCCGACAAGGAGCAGGAGTTCCGCCAACAGATTGTGGCGCTGAAAGACGAGCTGGAATCAGCAAAAAACGAGATTTCAATCCAAAAGGCAGAAAAGAAAGCCAAGAAAAAGGCTCAACACCATGCGGCTCCGCTGTCGGGAATATCTGCCATCGACTACACAACCGAATATTCCGACTGGCTGATGCCCACACCGCCGACAAACGCAATTCCAATCGTTGCCGAAGAGCCTGAAGAACCCGAAATAGAGAATCATAAAGAACCGGAAAAGAGTCACGCGAACCCCAACATTCCAGAGCAAATGGAACTGTTTTCATAACTATGGACTATACGACCTTATCACCGGAACTTGAAGAGCGCGTGCAGCGCGCTGTCGACAATTTTATGCAAGGCTATGGCTGCTGCCAATCAGTGGTGGCGGCTTTCGCCGACATCTACGGACTCAGCGACGACCTCGCAAAACGCATTGCCGCAGGTTTCGGCGGCGGCGTTGGGAGGCTTCGCATGATGTGCGGCGCCGTGTCGGGCATCGTGTCGCTTGCGGGACTCGACTGCGGTCAGACCGACGGTGCCGACCGCGAAGGCAAATCGGCTTGCTACAAGGTCGTGCAGCAGCTTCTTGAGAAATCGCGCGAGCAAAACGGCTCGCTCATCTGCGCCGAAATTCTCGGACTGAAAGGCCACGACAAAGCAGTGTCGACCTACGAGGCATCGCCTCGCACAGCCGAATACTACAAGTCGCGTCCTTGCGCTGCCAAGGTGGAGAGCGCAGCCCGCATCTTCGCCGAATATCTCCAAGCCAAAGCTTCGTTAACATAAAATAACAGCATCAACAACAAAAAAATATTTAAATTTTCCCCCCCCCCGTATTTGTATTCTTTGTAAATTTGCATCCGCTATTAAAAGCAGGTTAGATTTTAATCAGCACATTAACAATTAATTTAGGTATGTCACAGCACCATACTTCCCAACTTTAATCAGTGTTTGTGGCATAAAAAGGTTTAAAAGAACAGGTAAAAAAGATTGAGATATACCAGACTGATAATTACACTAATTATTGGTTTAGCAATGGATATGGCTGCTGAAGGAATAACCGCCGACAGCATCTTTATCCAAAATTCGCGCCCAATAAAATTTGTTGTAAATAGAATCAACATCAGCGACCAAGATAGGAAATGGATTACTGATATGCTTATCCCAGAGCTTCAAAGGCTGGGAGATAGGGGTATTGTTTTCGGACGTGCCGCCGCTTCTCCAGAAGGCCCATACGACAACAACCGTCGTCTGGCAAACCAACGTCGCGCATCGGTCGACGCTCTGCTTCGAAGCTACGGCATCGGCACCGACCACATCCAATACGACGTTGTGGCTGAGGACTACGACCTGCTCTACACCATGATGATGCTGAAACACGACGCCAAATTCCATGATGTCGACTCCTTAATCACTCTCTACGCCGACGACACCCAACGTCTTAAGGCGGCTATGAAGCAGCACGACGGCGGCAAGCTATGGCGCTACCTGCTGAAAGAATATTTCCCGAAACTGCGCGCAGTGAGAATAATTGTCGTTGACAAAAGGCTTGCCAACATCGACAGCAACGACCTGGCTCCACGACCTATAGCAGCAACCATTCCGGCAACTGTCGCCGACTGCCATCTGCGCATCCAAAATGCCGACATCACACCGGCATACATCATCCCAGCGACAACACCCGCCTCGGCTTTGCCGCGTCGCGAGGTGCTGAGCGTGAAGACAAACGTGCTGTTTGACTTTGCCTACATGCCGGGCTACGACCGCTTCTGCCCTATTCCAAACGTTGCGTTGGAATATTATCCGCTTCATGGTCATTTCACCTACGGTGCAAGTTTCGACTGCCCGTGGTGGCAGCACTATGATGAGCATAAATATTTTCAGGTCAGAAACTATCAGCTGCACACCCGCTACTATCTGCGCAGCGGCAACATCCGCAAACGCAAACCGGGAGAAGGTGCGGCTTTCAGAGGTTTATACCTCAGTCTATACGCGCACGCGTACCTATACAACATCTGCTTCGATGAGAAACGCGGATGGGAAGGCGAAGGCTGGGGCGCTGGTTTGGGTATAGGCTATGTCGTTCCGTTGGGGCGTTCCGGACATTGGAAGCTGGAGTTCGGACTGCAGGCTGGATATCTCAGCACCAACTACGACCCCTATCAGTGGAAATGCCCCGTAGACCCCGACACCGACAAAGAGCAATATTACTACAAGTGGTACGGCGATGCCAAGGATTTCCAAAAGAGGCAGCACCGCTTCTCGTGGCTTGGCCCTACCAGAGTGGAGATAACGCTCAGCTACGACCTGCTCTACAGACGCAACAACAAGAAAGGCGTAAGTTTCAGAAACCGAGAAACGACAATCAACTATTAGACAAAACATAGCAACAATGCGCAATATAACAAAACTCATATCACGAATCATCCTTGATGCAAGCCGCAAAGCCTGCAACAAGGCTGTCGTCATGTGTTTTGCATTGTTATGCCTTGTCGCAACGGGATGCGTGCGCGAGCCTAAGCTCCATCTCCACCAGGGCGGCGCCGACATCGATATGGAGATACCAACCGTCGACCTCGACTTGAAAGTGATATGGAACTACATTTTCAAGTACGACACCGAATACGACTGGCAAGCGGAGTGGATCTACGGATGGGACAACACCGACAAGGAAATGTTTGGCACTATCGGCTACACAGAGCCTGACGCCTTCGAGGTGCGCCGCTATTTCACCGGCAACGTCCAGTTCGGTGTCCACAATGCCCCTTACAGGCACTCAATCGTCGGCAACCACCTCCGAGCCAAATACGATTTCGGTTTTTGGGACATTCTCGCCTGGAACGACATCAACACTCCCGACGGGGTACAGAGTGTGCGTATCGACGAAAACACCACCTACGACCACGTCACAGCTTACACCGGACAGACAATATACCCGGCGCTCTACAACTCGCCGCAGTTCACGCGCTCCTTCTATCAGCCGGAGGAGCTGTTTGCCGGATACCATAGAGGAATTGAGATAAACAAGAATCTGGACGGATTCACGTTCGACGAGAACCGCAACTGCTGGGTACGGCAGCTCGAGATGGAGCTGCAGCCAGTGACCTACATCTATTTGGTACAAGTGATTCTGCGCAACAACGACCACAACGGCAGAAAGGTGACAGCCGTAGAGGGGAACGCCAATCTAAGCGGCATGGCTCGCTCCGTAAACCTCAACACAGGCGTGACGGGGGCTGACGCCATCACCGTGAACTTCTTCATGCGGATGAAGCAGGACGTTGCCGACAAGAACGGCGACAAGGTCGACGTGATAGGCGGAAAGGTGCTTACTTTCGGCATCCCGAAACTAAACCCGAGCAAGCTTGACGCGCGAGCATATCTGGAATCGCTGCAGAAAGTGAGGGATGCCGACCTTAACAACCGCCACTATATTGACGTGAAAATGCAGTTCTACAACGGCAAAGACTCCACGTTCGTGTTTGACGTCACCGACCAGGCGCGACGGCTGTTCCGGGGAGGGGTAATCACAGTGGAGCTCGACATGGACAAGGTGCCTGTCCCCAACCGGTCCGGAGGCTCCGGCTTCGATGCTGTGGTGGAGGACTACGAAGAGAAAGAATGGATATTCGACATGTAATCAACAATAAATTTAATATATAATAAACAATACGAACTATTTTAATTTTTTAATTTATGAACAAGTTTTTTATCGCAGCCGCTTCGACATTGGCTCTTGCCAGCTGCTCAAGCGACGATTTCTTGGGAGAAATTCAGGGAAATGAGCAAAATGGAGCCACCTCCGCAATCAACTTCGGTGGCGACACAGGCAAAATCACACGCGACCCATCGACTGGCAAGACTGCAGCAGACCTTCTCGAAAACAACTTTGTAGTTGTCGGTTTCAAAGGCAACAAGACAGACGCAGCCAACAACGAAACGTACGCTTTCGACCACTACAATGTGAACTTCAAATACGGTTCAGCATTCTCTACCGAGTCAAACCGTGCTGGTTGGGAGTATGTAAATCAGAAAATGGATGTAAAGGGAGTCACCCCTGCCGGACCTCTCGCACAGGGCGGAGCATCGCAGCAGACCATCAAGTATTGGGACCACTCTTGCGCATCCTACGATTTCATCGCATTCTCAATGGGTAAGGGTGCGGCGTCAAAATACGCCACTCCGACACACGTCGACAAAGGCCACCTTAAGGACGCCGCCTACACTCTCTCCGGCAACGTAAACACTCTCAGCGAGTGCTACATTTCCGACATGAAGACTGTTACTGAGCCTAACTACAACAAGACTTCTGTACCAATGTCCTTCCGCCACCTTGCCAGCAAGGTGCGCATGGCTCTCTTCGAGATTGTCCCAGGTTATGTGATCAGCGACGTGGAGTTCTATACCGACGCAACTGGCACCACAACCGACACGAACGGTACACTCATCGGAAAATTCAACAATTCCGGAACATTGACAGTGTACTTCCCTACAACAGGTACCGACCACGCTACTGAGAAAGACTACAACAAGGCTCACGTAAAATTCACTGCATCAACAACTGCAGGTGAGACTGGCGTATTGAATCATAAAGTATTCGGCGCTGTCAAATACAACAACCAGAACGAAGGCACGATTCTTGCAGGCTCAACATACCTCAGCCAGAATGCAGCGGATCCTTCTTACTGCGGCGACGGCTATCAGAACGTGCTTCCGTCGGAAGGTGCGGCAAGCGCCATCACTCTGCGCATCAACTACAAGCTCACTTCTGTCGACGGCACTAAAGAGACTATCAACGTGAAGGGTGCCACTGCAACCGTTCCTGCCGAATACACTGAATGGAAGTCTGGTTACGCCTACACTTACATCTTCAAGATTTCTCAGGACACCAACGGTTCTACCGGCGGTAACAGCACTGGTTTGACTGCCATTTCTTTCGACGCTGTTGTTGTTGACGATGAGGCAAACGGTCTCCAGGAAACAATCACTACTATTTCTGACAACAGCTTCACTACATACGGCTACAAGGACAACAAGGTCACTACCAACGGCAACGAATATGTTAACGGCACCGACATCTATGCAACAGTATATGTTCCTGCTGCAGGCGAAGACCCTGCAAAAACCGTCGCTCCTCAGAAATTGTACACCGTAACTCTCGAAGACGGTGCCACTCAGACTATCAACGAAGCAAGTGTTGCCAACGCTCTCGAGAAAGGAACAAACGACACTGCTGCCAAGACTTGGACTGTCAAAGACTACGCGGGCAAGAAGATGGTTGTGACAGAAACAACAGGTGTTGCCTCTACTGTAACTTCTGTTCCAGCAGGTCCTGGCGACACTCTCAAAGTAAATGCCCTCAAGTGGACAGGTGTTGCCACCGACCCGGCTACAACATACTACGCTGTTGAATACGACAATGGAACCAAAAAGTCATACAAGATTGTCAAAGTTGTCAACGTTGTCAACGTTGTCAAATAATAATTCTTTTTCCATGGCTCACGCCTTGGATTCTGACTAAAAACATTGTGTCTGAGGTGTGTTTTCACACGCCTCGGACACATTTATATGTCGGATGGGGGTTTCTCCCCCGCCCGTCTTTAAAAAAACAAGAAGACATGCAGAAACATCGCATCCTAATATTTCCTCTGTTGGGACTTTCCCTATTCTCCTGCTCGCAATCCGAGCCGGACGAACCAATAGTGCCCGAACCGGACAATACACAGACAAGCATCGCCTTCAGCAGCACTAACAACAACTGGCAGGATGCAAAAACAAAAGCAGCGGGCAACGGTCTCGAGACTATCTTCCAGACGTTCCGCACATGGGGATATAAAACCACAACAAACTCCCCGAACCCGTCATCGCCGCAAATTGTGATGGACGGATATAAAATGTCATACAATCAGGGCTCTGCCGGCAGCTCTACGACAAACACTGCCGACTGGGAATATGCTGGCATTGAAAATCCTATAACTGCCACCCTGCAAACAATAAAATATTGGGACTACTCGGCAACGAGCTACCGCTTTTTCGCATACAGTCCCTTCAATCCAGATGTAAAGACTTCGGTCAGCTCGGGCGACAACGCTACCGCTACCTTGTCTTTTAATTTTGAATATTCTGAAGCAGCAACCGCTACTTCAACACCATACGCAAGCCGCCTTTGGCTTGCCTCCCCTTCGTCGACGTCGCCGGCATACGGGTCGTGTGTCACTCTGACTTTCGCGCCGATAATCGCAAAGGTGCGCTTCCGCTTCACCTATCCTGACGGCACAAAGGAGGTTGCGATAAGCAACATCAAGTTCCGCGACAGCCGTTTCGTCGACACCCCGGCAAATGCCGACACCCCTCTCCGCGGCACCATCGACGCCGCCTATCCGCTCACCGGAATTCCGGTCGGCACATTTCCGACTCTCACGATGTCGAAGTCGGAAGCGGCTGATGCGTCCGGACTCCTGGTTCTCACCACTCCCTACGAGGAGGCTGGCGACCAGATACACATCCTCAAAGACCCTACTCTCTACAATAAATGGTACTACGTGCCGCCGCTCGCCAACATCCCCTACGAACAGGGAGCATACACCATAACCATCAACATTGGCGGAAAAACGGTGTCGGCTACAGTGCCGGCGCAATACATGCAGTGGAAGGCGGGCTGCCAATACACATATATTTTCAAATTGTCCGACACTGGCGACAGCATCTCTTTCAACGATTTGATGGTGGAACAATGGCTTCCCGGTGCCGACATAAAGAACAACGGCTCAGGCACTGAAGACTGGTAAAAAGAATTGACTACAAGAATGAAACATATCTCAAAAATAACCGCTATCGCGCTTCTCGCAACGCTTTCTGCCTGCGAGGGTTCCGACATGCCCATACAGCAAGCCGACAACCACGGATACATCTCATTCTCGGCGCAACCGCAAAAAACAGCAACACGCGCCAACCCCTACGAGGCCTACGACCCTACGCGCCATCCCGCAACTATGGGCACGTTCGGATACTACGACATGCCTAAACGCTACGCGTCGGCTGCAAACACCATATTCAACAATGAAACTGCCACCTACAACGTGGCAACATACGGCTGGGACACTGCGACAAAGAAACGCTGGGCTGAATACCCCAAGGCTTCGTCGTTCGACTTCTTCGCATATATGCCATATATCGGCGGCGCCACTCTTTTGCGCACCGCCAACAACACATATACCCTCTCGTTTCCGTTCGCCATGAGCGACGGCGGCAACCCTGTGCCGGTAATCTACGACACAAAGGCAGCGCCGATCATCTGCGCCGTCCCGAGCAACAAAGGTGCCATCTCCGATAGCAACGGAGGCGGAACGGTCAGTCTGAAATTCGACCAGACACTTACCGGCTACAAGCTGCTCTTCATGCTCGGCACCAAGATGAACGCCATCCGCCACTTCCGCATCAAGAGCGTGACGCTTTCAGGCAGCTTCTCCACATCGTGCACAATATCGCGTTCCTACGTCTGGAATACAACATCAAAAAGTTGGTCTGCCTCTGCAATAACATGGAGCGACATCAAACGTCAGTCGTTTGTAGAGACACCATTCCCTATTGCCTACAAAGGCTACGGCTCCGCGGACTACGACGACAACACCCAGACCGTCATTGTCACATCTGCCGGCTACACGCAATGGGGTGCCGACATCTACACCATACCCGATGCCAAATTCCTGCCTGTCATCAACGTCAAATACGACGTGGAATTCATAGCGGAGGACGGTTCCACCATCGTCACCCGAAAGGACGTAACATCCGGAATAACCATCAACAAGGATAATTTCAGCAGCCTCACAACAGGCAAGACTGCGATGATAAACCCAATACGCATCCTCATACAGCCACGCTACCTGTATGTGCTTGCCGACGAGGATGCCTATACGGGTCAATTATTGATAGACTAACAATAGATAACGACAATAAAGTGTTTGGAAAATGAGAAAACATTCAACACATAGCATATCACAAGTTTTTTTCTCTCTGCTCATGCTTATGATTGCCGGAGTCAATCTGACCATGGCTCAAGGATTAAGCAGCAACGACATTAAAGCCTCATGGGATTTCAAAAACGGCACGGTGGCTTATTCCATCGTTTCCGCCGACATCCCTGCCGGAAGCTCTTTCGCTTGGACAGTGGACTCCAAGAGCGTAACCGACGGCATTTCCGACAGCGGACAGACCATCACGCTGCCGCTGACCAACAAGACTCGGAGCGGCGATGTGACAATCACGTCTGCCGACAACACATCGCAGACCATCGCTTTCAGCATCGAGCCGAAAGCCTATGGCGTGAACTACGACGGCAACCATTTCTATGCCGACTCTTACCAGCTATATCCCGACGGCACCGAGGGCGATGGCTCTAAGGAAAAGCCCTACCTCATCAGCAACGACTTGGAATTGGCAAGACTGGCGCATGAAGTGAACAACGGCACCGAGCTACAAATGTTTTCTCAGAAATATTTCAAACTCACCAAGGACATCGACCTCAGCAAGGGATTGTGGACTCCTATCGGCACGGCTCAAGGCATCGCGAAGGCTTCCGACGGACACTTCTTCGCCGGAAAGTTTGACGGCGACGGGCACTCCGTCAGCAACTTGCTCATCAAATGGAGCTTCAACACAGCCAAAGAGGCTTCGTGGGGTCTGTTCGCCCGACTCAACGGCAAGGGCAACAACGAGAATGAATATGCGGCTGTCACAAACCTCATCATCGACAACGCCTTGATAGAGAAGCTCGAGGCACACATGCCTCTCAACAACGCCAACTACACGGTAAAGATGGGTATTGTGGTTGCCGACATGACCCAAAACGCAGAACTCAGCAACATCATCATCCGCAATTCCAAAATATCCGACAACAACGAAAGTTACACGACAAAGACAAAATTCAGAATTGGAGGTATAGCCGGCTATCTGAACAACTTCGTGAGTCTGAGAATATTCAACATCTCAGCAGACACGGAGATTGATGTGTTCCGGAATGCTGCACTCAACGGTGTGGAAGGACAAGTGACAATTTCATGCGGTTTCGGTGCGGCAAGCAAACTTGCCAACCAAACAGGCTATGTCGTATGGCCGAGAAACATCTATGTGCACGGTGCCGGCTTGAAGACAAGCGCCAACACCACCCAATGCAAAAAAGCCAGCGTGATGGCGTTTATAGCCGCCGACAACTTTGCAAGCAAGGTGAAGGACACATGGTACTACACTCCTGCCAACAAGGCTGCCGACACCTACGCCTACAACCAATACGGCGTTGAAAAAGACATTTCGGCAACCGACGCAACCACAGGAGAGCCGTTCGGAAAGACGTTTGCCGAGCTCAACAACCTGTACATCAACCAAAACAACCTCGACAAGAGGCCGTGGTTATATTCAAACTCTTCCAAACGGTTCTCTTTCAGCTCGATTGCCCTGAAGGCGGAGCGCGGCACAAGCGATGTGCTCACCGTGACAACGGAAGACGGAGAAATCACTTCCGATGTCTACAACTGGTATGCATCGACCGACAACACTGAGGGCGAAAAGGTAAACAGCACTGCCTGCAACCCGTTCACCCTGCCTCGACAAACCTACTCCCAGTATGTCTACGCCATGACCGTCGACGGCAGCCAGCGCACCAACACCGTACTCGTCGAGGCTATCGGCATCACTGCCGAACTCGACTACGACACCAAGCCCGGCACATACATCGTTAATGTGAAAAACGACACGAAAGAGAATTTCACAAACGACGAACTCGGGCTCGACATCACATACGAATGGCACAACAAAAAAACCTTGCTGTCGGAAACGTCCAACGAGTTTGTACGCCCGGAAACTGCCACCAACAAGGACCAATACAACTGTACGGTTACCGTAAAGAGCGGTGGCAACATCATTTTCCACAAAAACATCAAAGTGACTATCGTGGTGTACCTATGCCCTGAGGCGGTGAGCATCAACGGCACAACCTACGCACAGGGCGAAGACAACGACAACGAGGAGTGGGGCTACTCCCCGACACAGGCAATGAAGACGTGGAAAGGCGCCTACAGCAAGCTCTCCAAGACGGGTACTTGGGATGAAAACATCATCGTGCTGATGGGCACAAGCCATACCGACGTGACCAACAATCAATACACGGGTTTCAACATCACCAGCAACAACAGAGGCAAAAGCATGCTGAAGTTTGACGAATGGGCTAAAGCAAAGGGAGAGTCCCCTCTTTTCCGCAACGCCACCATCACGGGCGACTGGGACGGCACCGACTACAAGGGCACTATCGAGATTTATGGTGCCGAAAAGGGTCTGCCGATATGGGGCGACACCCGATTTGAATACATCACATTCAACAACGACCCTGTGACAAACAACGGCGGCGATTTCTACAAAATCATCTACTGCCAGTACAACAGCCTTGAGATGGGCGAAGGCATACAGATGACCGGCTTCGGGCAGAACTCGCCTGACTACGGCACCATCGACGGCGCTGTGACCACTGCATTCCACATCTTCGGCGGTTTCAACAACGACGGCCGTTTCTTTCCGCTGGACAGAAAAGAGAGAATCGAGGCATTCGAGCAATCGATGCCTCACGGCAAGGAGGGTTTCAAAATATCAATCAAATCCGGATTCTACTCCGCAATCAGCGCGGGCGGACGTCAGACATCGTCTGAGAAAGACTACAATGGAGTGATGGGAACTCCAAACTTGCCGATAAAGTGCACAATCGAGATGGACATCGACCGCAAATGGAACGATGCCCACAACCCGGAAAGGGGAATCAAGGGAGAAACAAGCAAACGCAAGAGCGACTACGATGCCGGTATCATTCTCGCCGGAAGCCACGAGGGTGCCATGTATGCGGATGTCGACATAATAATCAGAAGCGGAAAAGTGGCGCGTGTCGTAAACGGTTCGCTGGGTGCGCAGCGCGACTTCATCCTCCCCTACAACGGCACTGACTACTACGTGCCAAACAACACCTATATGGGACGTGCAAACATCTTGCTCGACCCGGCGTCTTCAAAACACAACAACGACGAATGGATTGACAACCGTGTTATTGTCACCGAGATGTATGGCGGCAGCACCGGTCGTGGACACACCGGCAACGTGATTGTCAACAACCCGTTCTATGGCTACAGCACAATAACCATCAACGGCGGCTTATTCGAGATTCTGCCTGCCGGCAACACTAAGAAAGACAACATCTTCTGCGGAATCTACGGTGCTGGCGCAGGCGGTATGAACGGCATCGGCGAAGGCGACGACAATGCTGACAGCCACACTCCCGATAAAAGCATCGCCTATTGGAATGAATCGGGCGACGTTATGCTCTACGGTCCGTATGCCGTTGCAAAGGATCGTCTGGTGACGTATCACTGCTACAACAACGATGATTTCGAGTCGTTCAAAGATGTCGACCCAACCAACACCAACACCAAGATTGTAATCAACGGTGGAGAGTTCGGCTCTACCACCGACCCTATCGACGGTATCTATGGCGGAGGAAGCGGTTTTATGAGCAAAGGCTTATGGTCGAGCACCGCCGCCACTCCAAACAAATGCGGAGGCAATGTCTACGGAAAGGTTGGCGCCACAGTGGCGTCGATTACCATCAACGGCGGTGAGTTTCATTGCACCAACGGCATTTTCGCCGGCGGACGTGGCACTGACTTTTTCTATTCGCAGAACCCCTACGGCGGCAATTCCGGCGACTACAAAGCCCTCGGCAAGACCTATGGCAACGTGGAGCTGAACATCAACGGCGGCATTTTCTACTGCCCGGTGTTCGGCGGCGGATACGGTGTGGCTGACGCCAAGGAGATGGGCACATCCAACGTGGAGACGCTTTCCGACATGGCTCGCCTCTACGGACAGTCGAGCGTGAACATCATGGGCGGCACTTTCTACAAAAACATCTATGGCGGAGGCGACATGGCGATTGTAGAATTTGACGGCAACGCCACAAACGTCGTGATCGGCGACAGCGCCGACATCCGCGGCTCGGTGTTTGCCGGCGGCAACGGTCGCCGTCTGCGCCCAGCCTCGCAAGCGTTTGCCGCCGGCGACGGCTTCACGCAGCATCCTGAGCTGGTGGGTCTGGTTGCCGGCAACGCCAACGTGTCGTTCGCCGGCAGCACACAGCAGGCTCCTTTCATTTACGGCGACATCTTCGGCGGCGGCAATCTTGCACAGGTTGCCAACGACACGCATGTGAACATTTATGCCGGAAATATCGCCGGAGAGGTGTTCGGAGGCGGAAACGGCGACATCACCGACGGCACGGTCACTTCAGCCGACGTGCTCGGCAACACCAACGTGACCCTGGCGCAGGACGAGGGCGGCACACAAAACGTAGGCCACGGTCCGATTGACGACAGCTTCTCGATTAATGTGATATGGTTCAAGATGTGGGATCCGGTTGAAAACATATTCTACATCTGGGACCCCGACATCGACGACGCCGGCGACGAGCCTGCCACGGAGGACACTGTATACGAAAAATCAAAATTCTATGCCGACGGCAAGTTTCTGAATCCCCACAACATCTATGGCGGCGGCAATCTTGCCTGCAACGTGGGCACATACAAAGACGCCGACGGCAATGTGACAACAACCCCTGCCGACGGCACCGGCCTTGCCACCGTGATGATGCAGAAAGGCATGACGCCTTACGAACTGCTGATAACCGACGAATGGAAACAGTCGTACACCGACAACGAGAATCCGCACTTCAGTGTCTTCGGCGGCGGATACGGACGGCTGACGACCGTTGGCAGCACCGATGTAACCGTCAACGTTGACGGCGACTATGGCAAAAACGGCCCTGGCCACGACGGCAATATTGACCCAAACGCTCCTTCGTTCGACAATTCAATGGGAGCGCCCAACTTCACCGTATGGGCTGTGTTGGGCGGCGGATATGCCGGCACTGTGGCTGGCAATACCAAAGTCACTGTCGACGGAAAAACGTTTATCCGCCGTGTGTTTGGCGGCGGCTTCGGCGACATCGCGTCGACCGAGGACAACACCACAGGTCAGATTGGCGGCAACACGGAGGTATATATGCGCGGTGCCTTCACCCACGGCGACGTGTTTGGAGGAAGTGCCGGACTGAAGCCTGAGACAGCCTCTTCAACCCACTTCATAACCGTGGCGCGTGTCATCGGCACAACCATGGTGGAGGTTGCCGACAACGCCAATATCTACGGCAACGTGTACGGCGGCGGCGACAATGCCAATGTGGGCATTTACCAAGAGATGAAACCTTCCGACTACTACTCGCCCGACTTGCTGACAAGCGCTTCGACGCTCAACCAAGCCGACGGCTCATTTATCAGCTACAAAGCCGAGGGCTACCGGTCGTTTGTCAACATCCGCGGCGGCAACATTTTTGGAAACGTGTATGGCGGAGGAGTGGGCTGCAAAAAGGCTGAGGCAAACCAATACTACAACATCGGCCGCATCAACGGCAACACGCTTGTACACGTGGTCAACAGCAATCCGGGCGTTGACAGCGGCATCGACAATGTGGTGCCATGCGTTTGGGGCGACATCTACGGCGGTTGCGAATACGGAACGGTCGACGGCAACACGCTTGTGCACATCGAGGGCGGAATGCTGGGCAAGAACGTGTATGGAGGAGGATATGGCGACATTGACATCGACAGCGAGCTGACTGTCGACAAGGAGGTGCTCGGCAAGAAGGACATAGCCGACACCGGCACGTATGCCGACATCCTTGGCAACACAAAGGTGCAAATCGACGGAGGTTCATGGATATGGAACCGCAAAGCAGACAGCAACGGCAACATCACGACATGGCTTGACGCCGAGTCAGACAGCAGCCCCATCTGCAAGGACAATAACGAATTCCGAAAGATTGCCTATGCCATTGACAGGGCAACATCGTTAGACAACATCGGCGACCCTCTTGCGCAGAATGCCATCGACCGTATCAGAAACAATGAGAACACTAAGAAATTCTTCGATCTGGACAGATTCACCTTCACCAACAGCTACAACATCTTTGGCGGAGGAAACAGGGCTTGCCATGTCGGCTCCGCCTCTGTTGCCAACACAGGCAAATCAGTGGTCATAATCAACCACTCCCCCCTCGACGACATAAAGGACTCAAAGGGGAAAACCATCAGTATGTTTGAAAACACCACTTTGCAGGGGCTCTGCTGGTTCATGAACAGCATATACGTTTCCAACCCTTCATTCTCATTGTTCGGCGCGGGGTATGGTGTCAACACTTCTGTCGGAAAGACCGAAGTCTATGCGCAGCCAGGAGCAAAATTTGACGACGACGGCTTATTAACAATCAACGGCATAAAATACCGCTATCTCTATCAAAACAAAGACTTTAAAACATATCTCGACCTTGAAGATGACATCTACAACGACTATCTCAAGTTGTCGAAGGAAGACAAGAAACTCTATTTCGGAAGTTATGATGGCGGCGAGAGCGATCCAAACATATTCCGCCGTTACCACATCAGCCGTCTGTCTTGGAAAATCGGTGAGCCCGGACTCGTGCTGCTTCAGATTCATGGCGGCGGATATGCCGGATATGTAACGGGCGACACATACGTGGAAACCGACTGCCAACTTGGCTGCCACGACATCTTTGGCGCTGGTTTGGGAGCGCTGCCCTACGGCGACTTCTCCAGCGGCAGCGGCTACGACTTCGGTTCGGTGAAAGGCAAGTCGATGGTTTTCATCAAAGGAGGCGATGTCAACCATAGTGTCTATGGTGGAGGTTCCGGTGTGGAGTCTGTAAAAAAGAACGGCGGATTCATCGATTTCCCGGACATGGCGCATGTAGAGAAAACCGAAGTGCACATCTATGGCAAAATGTTCAAATACCGCAATGGCCTCGGACTGATTGAACGCACATTGATATTCGGCAGAGTCTACGGCGGCGGTGACTTGGCGAATGTAGGCAGCAAAAAAGCCGACGCTGCGGTGTTCACCCGCGACAACTATCTATCCCCGACAAACCGCACCACTCTCGTAAACATCCGTGGCGGATCCTTGATGTCGCAGGTGTTTGCAGGCGGCAGAGGACGTTCTGTCAGGGAGTGTGCCGACAGCAAGAGTCTCGGAGGCGTTTACGGCAACTCGTGCCTCATCATCGACCGCCCGGTGATGCACTACCCCTATTGGGACGACGCAACGAAAGAATATCTCTCTCCAAACGATGACGCCAACATGGTGCATCCCGTTGACATCGACAACTACCCCACTCTCATGGAACGCTTCTATGGCGGCTGCCAGAACGGCACAGTGTATGGCAACACCCTGCTGACAATCTACGACGGATGGTTTGGACAAAGCGCTCATGGAGGTGGTCTGGGAAGCGTCGAAACCATTACTGAGAATGGCAGCGAAAGCGTGGCGGTGACATCTGCCGACGTAACCGGCAACACCAACCTGCTGATTCTTGGAGGCAACGTGCAGGCACATGCATTATGGGATGTGCAGGCACGCACATGGAGTCCTGCCAGCATCGTAGACGGAACGATTTACTCTCCGCAGTACGACCCTAAAGCACGTAAGTTCAAAGTGGACCACAATATTTACGGTGGCGGAAACATAGCATGCGTTGTGGGCAACAACTCCTATCTCACCATGACAAAGGGACTCCTTTACAACAGCACAGAAATGGTGGCTGGACGTGACACCGGCAAGAATTTCTTTGAAAGCATTGAGTGGAAAGAAATCTACGAAAAAATCGGCACACCGCAATTCAGCGTGTTCGGCGGAGGATTCGGCGAAAATGCCATCGTGATGGGCGACACGTATGTGAACGTGGAAATGGAAGGACGAGGAAGCATCCTCGAAGGCATCGACATCGTGAAAGGCGAGGAATACAAGCACTTTTTCAACGGCTACTCGGTGATGGACATCATCGGTGGCGGATATTCCGGCAAAGTGGTCGGCGACACGCACATCGTGGGCTCCGGTGGCGTATTCTGCCGTCGTGTGTTCGGAGGAGGCACCTACAGTTCAGTCAACTCAACCGACGTGGAGCTGAAGGCCATCGACTGCCACGACATTTTCGGAGGCGGATTTATGGGCGATGTGCTTAAGAGCACGACTGTAAGAATTGGCGACAACAAGCCGGCTACAAGTCCCCATACCTACAGCAATGCCGACATTTTCATTCATGGCAACGTGTATGGCGGCAACGACGTGTCGGGATATGTCAACGTGGGACTGAACAAGAATGGCTACTTCATGGACAACGGCGGCACAGGAACCACCATCAACATCTACGGCGGTCATCTGTTTGGCGACGTGTATGGCGCAGGCAACGGAAACTACCTGTATGCCACCGACCGAAACGGAAACAAGAATGTGACGGTCAACGAGTATTATCCCATCAATCCCAACGACCCCGACTCCGAGACGGTGCCGTTGGTCTACACCGTGCCTATGCGCGAGAACATGACGCAGTCCAGAGCCACAAGCGACGCGGTGAAGATGGTGAACATCAACTCATGGCGTCCGCTGACCAACAAAGTGAGCATCAACATCCAGGGTGTGTCGACATCCGACACGGTACGCATCGACGGAAACGTGTATGGCGGCGGCAACTCAGCAACCGTGCAGAAACTGCTTGCCTACGGGGCGTCGGAAGATACCGACAAGTCTGCCGGCGACATCAGCGTCAACATCGGAAACCACGTACGTATCGGCGGCGTGTTTATGGGATGCAACGGTGAGGAGTTGTTTGTGAAGTCGGAGGACAACGACTTCATGAATATGTTCCAGAAGCTGAACGGCGACATCAACGACTACACTCAGGAGCTGGATTTTGCTGAGCCTATCGACTGGATCAACGACTCCGAAAACGCAAACATCAGCACAGTGTATCTTCCTACGGAAAAAAGCAAACGTCCGATTGTGTATCCGTACCTACTCGACCTCTACTTCCAACCGGTGGAGACCAACATACAAGGCTCGCTCAAATGGAACGGCAGCGAGACCGGAGAGGGGCTGACCGACTGCGTAATCGGCACGTTCTGCTGCGGCGGAAACCGCGGTAATATGAACGTGTTGCCAAAGACAAGCGGAAAAATCGGAAATGTGCTTGAATACACATTCCCTGAGGGACTGACTATAACCGACAAGATTGTGGGCGGTTGCAACAATACCAACTACGACTACAAGGGCAAGGCCAAGCACATGGGCGGATATCTGCTCGGCGATGCCGACTCTGAATATCCGCTCATAATGCTCAACGTCCGCAACAAGTTTATGCCTAAAGAGAAAAACGGCGCATACGTCGGCGGAAATGTGTATGGCGGATGCTTCAAGAGCGGAACAATCGTTGGCGACGTCCTCATCAACCTGCAGAGCGACATGCTGGCTGGAAAGGACAAGGACAAACTGGAGAAGTCGAACGAGCTGCTGGTCAAGGCTGCCGAATATTCCGCACTCAACGTTTACGGTGCCGGATACGGTATGGAAAGCTACATCTACGGAATCGCAAACGTGACAATCGGCGAATCGGTGAAATGCTCCGAGCCAAAAATGGACGGCAACAAGTTTCTGCCTTGCGGCGTGGTCGACCCCGACAGCAATCCGGAAGGTCTGGGCGTCTCTGCCAACTTCATCTACGGCGGAGGCCAGCAGGGCAACGTGGTGGGCTACTCGACTATCAAGATGCTCAACGGCCACATATTCCGCGCCGTCACAGGCGGCTCGTATTCGGGCTATGTGTATGGCTCCACTCAGGTGATTGTGGGATATCCAACCTACTACTCGACCAACCGCCAAAACCATGTCCGAGGCAGATATGAGCTTAAACGCGCCGACCGAAAGAATCTTGGAGTTGAGAACGACAACGGAAAAGAAAAGACACCTGCCATCAAGCAGCACATATATCTGCTTAATGACGAGTGGATATCGCAGGGCGTCTACGAAGACATCGTGGCTATCGACAACGGCAACGGCATGCGCGACACGATTACCGACGCAAACCGCGCCCACTACTTCAAGAAGATAGTTTCCGCCGCGCCGTCGGTGGGCTGGGAAAACGTCAACATCACCATTGATGAGGCTGTCTATGGCGGCGGATATTCGGTGGCTCAAGGCTCGGTATTAGCCAACAACACAACCGTGCTGAAACTAACCGACAAATACAATCTCGACTATGCCATAATCGCCAACGGCAACGGCGATGATCTTAACTTGTTGCCCGGCGGCTCTACGGCTGGATTCTGCGGCAACACGCTTGTACTTGTCGGCGACAACAAGGACAGTGAACATATCACCATCTCCCACCAGGACATCAGACCGGTGCAACTGCCCGACGGCACCGACCTATACGGCTATTACTACAAGCACTATGCCAGCGACGACGATGCCGCCAACGGCATATACACATACCGCTACATCTCGCTGCAGGACAAATATTTCTTCAAATCGGGCGCAACGCCGCCGTCGGGACTTGAGGGAATCAGAGAAAATGAGTTCTACGAATACGACAGCGAGGGAGGCATCTTCGGCGACGGACACCTGTCGTATGCCCAGGGCTTCCGCAGCGCCGACCTGACAGGATATGGATTTGCCGGACACACCATCGACAATCCGAAGATTCTGAACACATTCCAGCGGCTCGACATCATCCGCCTGGAGGACAACTGCTTCTCGCTGCTCGGCGCCCGCGACTATACGGTTAACGATGTCGACAAGACGCCCTACTCCATCGCCCGTGTCGGAGAAATCAAGATGGTGGCAAACGACATCCGATTTGACAGCAATGGAAATCTGGAAGCGAAGCCCGACAACAACACGGACTTCAGATACAGCACGAAAGCCCGCAATTACATGGGATTCTCAAACAATATCCTCTATGTAAGCGCAATCACATCGAATGTGGATTTCAACAGCGGGATGTGGCGCAACCGCAACGGTCAGCTTGCCGCCGCCTCTACCGACAACACTGCCTTTGCCGGAATGTCGTATCAGGGCGTCAAGCAGCACTACATCGACGACTATAACGCCAACAAGGACAAGGAAGACGCCGAGGATCCGTTCGGAGAGTTCCAGAAACGAAACGACGGAACGGCGATGAACATGATCGGCATCGCTTCGGGATACGCAATGAAGATTCAACTTTGTCATGAAACTTACGACTCCGACCGTAAAAAAGTGGTGGAAAACAAGCTGTACGGCCCAATCTACGGCGTTGTGGAAATGAATCTTATCAACGTCCGCGAGGATGAGGGCGGAGGCTATGTGTATGCCGACAACAATCACAAGCGGCATGACGGCGACTCCCACGAGGAGGACTTCCTCGAGACCACCGGCAACTTTGTGTTCCCATACCACAAGGGCCGATACATCGTCGACGACTGTTTCCCGACAGGATACCATGCCATCACCGCGCCCGGATCGGACAAGACGGTCGACGACGTGAAGGTTCACTATTGGTATGTCACCGGATTCCATTATTACTACAATGTCAACATCTCCGGATACACGTTCAAGTCGTCGAAAGAGAATCCACTCGAATTCGACAGCGACAACAAGGACGGACTCACCGTTCTCGCCGGATTGAAGAGCACCCAGCCTATAAGCATCTTCAACTGGAAGATGCGCAGCGGCCATCCCGACGACAAGAGCCAATACTCAAGCGACCTGGAATATCGAAACTATCTCACAGGAACCGAGACCAACGAAACCGACAAGACATACTATTCCGACGCGGTTGCCGGAGGCTACAAACTATATGTGGGCGGTGCGGAGAGCAACAACTTCTCAGGCGCAACCTCCATCGACGATCCCGACAAGGCGTCGAAAGGCTTTGCCGCACTGCTGTCGATGAGAGAAAAGGGCGACGACGAAGCCACCCTTTTCAACAACTCGCTGCCCGCAGGGCTGAAGGAGGATGCCAAGATTTCGTTCCGTCTGGTGGACATGGTCGACAACACAAACTACGTTGAGCCCGACTACTTCGACAAGCACCTCGCCAGAAAGAGTATGGCAACGCTCGTGCTGAAGGCGCCAGCCTACGAGGAATATATCAGTGAGACCGACAACAAGCCGATATACACCAACACGGGTAAATTCTACAAGAAGACCGAAACAGGCTACGAGCTGGTGGAATCGGGCAACCTCGACGCCGACAACACCTACTACCAGCCTCAGACCGAAGAGTTTGTAAAGATTGACAACCTCTTCACATACAACACCGTCAACAAAAAGTATGAAAAGGTTGAAAACATCTCCGATGTAATAATCGACGAGAGCAACCCGACGGTATACTACGTTCCGCGCGAATACACCTACACAATCTATCTGACAATCGAATATGTGCAGGGACCAACCGTCAACGGACAAATCACTATCGGAAACTGCGCGCTGCCGGGCGAGATGGTGCGCGTAACCAAAGACAACATCGTGGTCAGCGCAGACCAGTCGTTTGCGGTCAACGGCTACTACTGGCGCATCGGAAAGCGGCAAATGGGAGCCGACGGCAAGTGGAAGTTTAAAGACACCACGCCGTGGACTAAAGAAAATATCAGCAACAACGTGGCAACAGGCTACGACACTTTCAACCAAGCCGATGAAAATGGCAAAGGTCTGTTTGCGGGCTGTCACTACGACAAGACCGACGACCTTCTCGACGTCCCTGTTTATTACTATATGAACGGCTACGGCATTCAACTCGGTGTCTCGATAACGGGACTCAACGACATCCTGGAAGTGGGCATGCACGACGCCGACAAGTTTGTCGTGCACAACTACCACCGCATGGATCCCCACAAGGCTGGTATAAACCTGCATCTTGCCGAGGCGATAACCCGCGTCAATGAGGAAAGCCTTGACACTACGGAATCAGACCCGTTGCCGGAACCGCGAATCTACATTTCCGACAAGAGCGACCTCTCTGCATTTGTCGCTTTCGTCGACTCTATCGGAACTGACAGCAACGCTCCGCGCTATGGCGCAAAAGCTCAGTTCTTCCTGCAGAACGACATTGCTCTGGAAGCAACCGACAAGGGCGGATACTACATTTCCGACTTCGCGGGAATACTGCATGGCGACGGTCACGTGATCAGCGGCATTCCTTCTGGAAAATCTCTTTTCAACAACATCGAAAGCTCTGGCAATATCTATAACCTCGGACTTGCTTCCGGAAAAATATCCAACTTGACTGCCGACGGCAAAATCGGAAACTACCACTGCTGCTTCGAGTATGCGCCGGCATCGGGTAAAAGCGGATCGACGCCTGTTGTCTATCGCTGGGATGGCTCTCCATACGAGGGATACACCACGGAGGATTTCCGTAGTGGACGGGTGGCATACGACCTCAACGAGTACTATCTACGCGCTCGCCACCGCGCCGAGCCGACAACATCAAGCACTGAGGCTGACGCCGACAATGAGATTCTGAAATACGTGTCAGCCTACTATGCCAACGGCGACTATCAGTATGCGTGCCGCACGGATGCCATCACCGGCAACAACACCGGCATCACATATCTGCGTATCGGCAAGGGTGGCGACATCCCCAACTACGAACAGGTGGAGACCCGTCACGACAAGACGCACCCGCTCGACGCGCCGCGCGTAAAATACAACGCCGACGGCAGCATCCCGACGCCTGTTGTCTACACGCCTCTGTTCAACGCCAACAACAGCGGCACTGAACTTATGAACGACTTCCTCTTCTGGGGACAGTCGCTTCAGCACAACCCCGACAACTACCCATGCGATATCGCTTCGCACCAGAACAGCTATATGAGCAACCGCGTATACCGCACCGCCGCCTACTACGGCGATACGACGCTCGACGCGTTCCACTACAACGCCTACAACAATGGCTCAATCACTATGAGCACCTACGTGCACGATTCTGCTACCACGGCTGTCGACTTCACTTGCCTGCACGACCTTCCTGCAGCGACGGAAACAGTCGGTGGCATCTTCTACCCTCCTATGGACGACAACGCCAGCCGTTTCAACGACTTCGTTGTGAAAGAGGACGCAGGCATCACGCAGAATCTCCTTGTCTACACCGCCGATAATGACGAGGCAACAGGCAACGAGGCTTACGACGTGGTGGAAAAAGCTCTCAACTACAACGAGACTACAAGAGAGGCTTTGATAAGCGGACACCATATAACAAAAGGCATCGACGGCTACAGCACCTCTCTGTTACACCTCGTGGAGCGCACTCCCGACAACGAGAACGGAGATGGAGAGACTTGCAACAACAACAATCTCTGCGTGCCCATCGCCTTCAACGTCAACGACCGCGCATGGTATGTGCGCAGACCAATGTACTATGCCGAGGACAGCAAAGGCGCATGGGAAGGCATCTGCCTGCCGTTCACCGTCGACAAGGTCGCCGCATCGCTCAACGGAGAGATAACGCATTTCTACGGCTCGCCGTCGGACGCGGAAACCGACAACCCAAGTCAGAACATCCACTCGCTACACCATGAATATTGGCTACGCGGACTGACATCGATTGCCTCAGAGGGAAATGTGCCGTCGGCAGTGTTCCAACGTCCTGGTGCAGCCTTGTTCTCCCCTACCGACGCTTCGGGCAATGCCTTGACAAATGGTGTTTCCTATACTTTCGCGAATACGTTCTTCGTCGACAACTACGCCGACAAACTCTACAACCAGTATGCCAACCCATACTATGCGACAGCCCACAATTACCCCGACTACCTGCGTCTTGCAGGCGAAGTGCCCTACATCGTGCGTTTCCCTGGTGCACGCTACTATGAGTTCGACCTCTCAAGTGCGTTCTACAACGATATTTTCGGGGCTTGGGAAGACGCTCAGACCGTGACATTCAACGCCTACGGCGACAACCACACCGGCGACACGTCGTACGGCGCAATAACCATCCCGGTCACAAAAGGTATGGCAACTATGGTAGGCGGAAAATACTCTCACCTCGGCACTTTCTCCGCCATCAATGTGAGCAACGGCAATGTGTATGGAATGAACAACAGCGGCACGGCTTTCGACGATGCTTCATCGCTGTCGACAGTGACGCCGTTCCGCACATATATGTCGCCGACGGCAACGAGGTCAAACGCCCGTTACGACTACACTTCGGTGATCAACATCGCCGAACAGAATGCCGACAACATTATGCCCGACATGGAAGAGAACGAGGATGACACACAGACAGAAGACCATATAACCGTCCGCGCAATCGGCAACCAGCGCGTGCGCATCGAGAGCACGATGGCAACAAGACTGAATGTGGTAACGGTAGCGGGTCAACTCTACCGCATCCTTGACGTGCAGCCCGGCATTGCCACATACAGCGACTTCCAGCCCGGGCTCTACATCTTCGGCACCACCAAAGTCATCGTCAGATAACCCCGTGCGCCCAGGAGATAGCACTGCCTCACTCCACCACCGACGTTCGCTCGCCGTCGGCAAAGCGGGTGACGAGACTGTCGCCGGCACGGAGCGACGAGGCTGAGGTGACCACATGTCCGTCGCGAAGCGTCAGCGAATAGCCACGGCGCAACACGCGGTCGGGCGACAGCAGCTCGACCTGCTTCTCAAGCCCCGTCACGCGCTGCCGCTCGTTAGCCACACACTGCCGTGCCGCCATTGCCACCCGTTGTGAGGCAAACGCCAAATCCTTGCCCGCGCCGTCGATGCGCCGTGCCGCCACAACAGGTATCGCCGCGGCAATCTGCTGCAGACGGGCGCGGTGGCGCACCACGATGTTGTCGGCCATCAACGGAATGCCGCTTGTGAAATATGCCAGCTGCTGACGCGCGCCCGAAAGCATCTGCGTGGCAGAGTCGACCACCATGTCTGTGAGTGCGTTGACATGGTCGAGAGCCGACTGCGCGCGGTCGAGCAGCCATTCTGCGGCAGCCGTGGGCGTCTTCACCCTCACCGACGCCACCGAGTCGACCACCGTATTGTCGCGGTCGTGCCCGATGCCGCATATCACCGGCAATGGAAACTGCGCTACGTTGGCAGCAAGGTCATAGTTGTCGAACGAATTCAAATCGCTTGTCGAGCCGCCACCACGTATTATCACCACACAGTCGAAAAGATCGGCATAGTCGTTGATGCGCTCCAAAGCGGCGATGACCGACGTCACCGTGCTCTGCCCCTGCATCACCGCCGGGAAAAGACACGTGTAGAACTTGATGCCCGACGGGTTGTTGTGAAGCTGATTCATAAAATCGCCATATCCGGCAGCGCCAGCGGCAGAAATCACAGCGACACGCTGAGCGACGTCGGCCCACGGCAACTGCTTGTTCATATCAATTATGCCCTCGCTCCTCAGCCGGTTGAGTATCTCCAGGCGCTGACGGGCCATGTCGCCGAGCGTATAAGTGGGATTGATGCCGGTTATCACCACCGACAGCCCGTACTGCTCATGAAAATTGGCACTGACCTCAACCATCACATTCAGTCCCGACGCAAACGGCTGCCCCGTGGCTCTCTCAAACTCACAACGCAGACGGGCATACACACTCGCCCAGACAATGCCACGCATACGGGCAAGCGTCTGCCCCGTCTGTGCATCCTTCTGCACCAACTCAAGATAGCAGTGACCGCCGCTCTGACGCACGTCGCTTGTCTCTGCCACAACCCAGCACCGCTGCACCGACGCATCGTGCAGCAAGCCGCCGATGCGCCGATTGAACTCCACCAATGATATCGCAGTTTCTCCCATATCCTTATTTTTCACCATAAGACAGTGCAAATCGAGCGCAAAGCATCCATACTTGATTGGGCCTGCTCTGCCGAGATGCATATGCAAACATACTTAAAATTTGCCGCATTGCAAAACTCCGCAACCACAACGTTCCGCAACCACCGCTGACAGACAACGACTTGCATATATTGTGAAAAATAACTGCAAAAAAACATCCCAAAAAATTTGGCAGACTGAAATATCTGATATATCTTTGCACACGCAAAAGCGAACCACTGGAGAGGTGGGTGAGTGGCTGAAACCAACAGTTTGCTAAACTGTCGTAGGGGTTATTCTCTACCACGAGTTCGAATCTCGTCCTCTCCGCGGAAGAAATACAGAAAATCGTCCGACTAAAGCCGGACGGATTTTCGGAGAGATGGCAGAGTGGTCGATTGCGGCGGTCTTGAAAACCGTTGAGGGTCAAACCTCCGGGGGTTCGAATCCCTCTCTCTCCGCAACAAACGCTGAAAATCAGCAGATTGCAAAACAAACACCCAGTTTTGCACCCAAGAATGTAAAGTCGGGTGTTTTTGTTTTATTTAAGATAATACAACCACTACATAATAAAAGAGTAGCGATATT
>PPYE01776538.1_pt1 | contig 29957 bp, 15 predicted proteins | sample 1559881 | NCBI WGS metagenome assembly PPYE01 (sample SAMN08240022, study PRJNA423297) | Human gut metagenome, whole genome shotgun sequencing project. | reverse complement strand
ATCAGGAAAGAATGCGGTTGCGGTTCTGATTACTGATCCTGATCAGAAAAAGACTCGTAAAGGAAAAGATCCGTATGGTGTTGCTTGTAGTCCCAGCTATCTGGCAGGTGCCGGTTGGGATTGGATGCCGTATGTGCCGGGACGTCTTGCCGGAATTACAGGAAATGCTTATCTGGCTATTACAGGTGATGCTGTGATGGAAGATCCGTGGATTCGCTCGGAATTGCCGACTTTGCAACAAGCAGAACTATTTTTCTCTACAGGAATCAAGAACGTTTCTTCTGCTCCGAAAGAAGTGGAAGTTTCCGGTGTTATTCAGCCGGGAAATATTACTTTCTCCAAGAACATTCGGGTGGAAGGAAAAGAAACAGTACAGTTGTCGGTGGATAAGAGCGATTTTGCTGCATTAGTCATTCGTAACCCGAAACTTTGGTGGCCTAACGGCTATGGAGAACCGAATCTTTATACCTGTAAACTGACTTGTTCGGTAGATGGAAAAATATCGGATGAAAAGGATATTACTTTTGGTATCAAGAAGTATGAGTATAAGATGATCAACAACGTAGTGAATTACCCGGTCCTTACATTCTTTATCAATGGGCAGAAGATTTATCTGAAAGGTGGAAACTGGGGTATGAGCGAGTATTTGCTTCGTTGTCATGGCAAAGAGTACGAAACGAAAATCAAGTTGCATAAAGATATGAACTACAACATGATCCGTTTGTGGACAGGTTGTGTGACTGATGATGAATTCTATGATTATTGCGATAAGTATGGAATCATGGTGTGGAATGATTTTTGGCTGTATGTCGCTTATAATGATGTAGCTGAGCCGGAAGCATTCAAAGCAAATGCTCTTGATAAAGTGAGACGTTTAAGGAATCATCCTTCTATAGCTATCTGGTGTGGTGCTAATGAAACACATCCGGCACCCGATTTGGATAATTATTTGCGTGAAATGATAGCTCAGGAAGATAAAAACGATCGAATGTATAAGTCTTGTTCCAATCAAGATGGTTTATCCGGAAGCGGATGGTGGGGAAATCAGCCCCCTAAGCACCATTTTGAGACTTCGGGCAGTAATCTGGCATTCAATAAACCTGCTTATCCGTATGGTATAGATCATGGTTATGGTATGCGTACCGAAATAGGAACGGCTACTTTCCCGACATTTGAAAGTGTGAAATTGTTTATTCCTCAGGAGTCATGGTGGCCTCTGCCTACTGATGAACAATTGAAAGATGATGATGATAACGTTTGGAATAAGCACTTCTTCGGCAAAGAAGCGTCCAATGCCAATCCTATCAATTATAAGAAATCAGTGAATACGCAATTCGGAGAATCTTCGAGTCTGGAAGAGTTCTGTGAGAAAGCTCAGTTGCTGAATATTGAAGTAATGAAAGGGATGTATGAAGCATGGAATGATAAGATGTGGAATGATGCGGCAGGGCTTTTGATCTGGATGAGTCACCCGGCATATCCATCATTCGTGTGGCAGACGTACGATTATTATTATGATCCTACCGGAGCTTATTGGGGAGCAAAGAAGGCTTGCGAACATCTTCATCTTCAGTGGAACTCATCTAATAACAGTATAAAAGCTGTAAATACTACTACCAAAGACTTGAAAGGCGCTTATGCCAAAGCGACCATCTACAACCTGAACGGAAAAGAGGTTGCGGCATATGGACGTACAAAACAGATGGATGTACCGGCAAGTAACATTGCAGAAGCGTTCACGTTAAACTTCAATCCGTACAATTTGGCTTTTGGCAAGAATGTGATAGCTTCTTCATCATCACCATCCAGATCGGCTTCTTTAGTAGCTGACGGAGGGGCAGGCAGTCGTTGGGAAAGTGATGCGAGTGACTCTCAATGGATTTATGTTGACTTGGGTAAGAAAGAAAAAATAGAGCATGTTGTGTTGAAATGGGAAACGGCACGTGCCAAAGAGTACGAGATCCAAGTGTCGAATGATGCGAAGAAATGGAAAACAGTCTATACAAACAAAGATGGACAAGGCAGTACAGATGAGATAAAACTTTCTCCGGTTACTGCACGCTATGTGAAAATGGCAGGAGTTAGCCGTGCCACAGACTTTGGATATTCACTGTATGAATTTGAAATATATGGTAAGAAACAAAAGAATGTTGAGGAACTGACTCCGCTCCATTTCATCCGGTTAGAACTGACTGACGCAAATGGTAATTTGATTTCAGATAATTTCTATTGGAGAAACGGCGTGACAGATCTTGACTATACAGCTTTGAATACATTGCCGGAAGCAGAACTGTCGTGCAAATTAGTTGATAAGTCAATGTTATCCGAAGGGAAGATGAAATTGTCGGTAAAGAATCATTCGAAAACTGTTGCTTGTGCTAACCGGATAAGATTGGTGAATACGGCTACACAAGAAAGAATCCTTCCTGTTATCATGTCTGATAATTATATAACTTTGATGCCGGGTGAAGAGCGGACTATTTCTGTTGAGGCGGAACCGGAAATGTTGAAAGGAGGAGTCAGTGTTTTGCTAAAACAATATGGTAAGGCTGAACAAAAGAAGTTGGATATATGATATACGTAGAAAACTAAGGGGCACCTTTTTAATTTGAACACCAGAAGACATTACCTGTCCTGTCTTCTGGTGTTTTTAATTTCCCTCTATATTGTGCCTGATATATTCAGGAAGAGTAGAAAGTGAACTTTCTTTTTTGAATAACCTGCTTGATTTAATAGACAATGATCAGTTTATTAATCTATTATGTGTACTTGCTTAATATCTTTTGGAACTAACAACAGTTCGTTTCACATACGTGGTCCTATCGCTTCACATACGTGATCCCATTAGCTCACGTACGTAGACCGAACGCTCCACGTACGTGAAACTAAGAAATGTTACTGACAAAGTTTATTAGTCTTGCCTTCTTCATATATTAATGTTACCGACATTTGTTTTATTTGTACCATGATAAATAGTCCTATGTATGAACAGAATGAAGAAAATAAGGCTTTAGAGTTGAATAAATAAGTGAGCATACTTGATTTGTAGTGGGATAGGGGTGACAATAGAAACTTATAAAATTCTATTATCACCCTTATTATCACCAGTTATTATCACCATTACTTGTTTGATTGATAGCTGTTTATCTTTAAAAAGTGACAAGTGACAATAAAAAACTGTTTTTTTCTTAGTGGGAGTTACTTGAAAAATAAAACATTTATTTAGTGGTTAAGTAAACTTGAATCGTCTTTTTTAATAAGATTCTTTTTTATTCAAAGTTGGAAAAGAGAATGTTTTGAAAGATAAATAATTAAATTTGTAATAAAGTGTATAATCAAATGAATAGTAAAATAAACGTAAAGGTCTTTTTCCTGCTATTTCTAATCTGTGTTTGTTCTAATAGCCTGTACGCACAATCAATTCCACCCTTTAAAAAAGGAGAACGGGTAGTCTTTGTTGGAAATAGTATAACTCATGGTGGACATTATCATTCATTTGTGTGGTTATATTATATGACTCGTTTTCCAAACAAACCGATTACAATAATGAATGCCGGAATTGGCGGTGAGAGTGCGTGGGATATTAAAGATCGGTTGGACTACGATGTTTTTGACAGAAAACCGACTTATGTAACTCTGACTTTTGGTATGAATGACACAGGGTATGATATTTTCTGGAAGGAGAATGCTAAGGAGTTGTCGGAGCAACGGATTGAAAAATCTTTGGAAAGCTTTCGGGAAATAGAGAAGCGCTTGCTGGCAGAGAATAAAATGACCAAAGTGCTGATAGGTGGATCACCTTATGATGAAACTACGAAATTGAACAGTTTACTTTTTCTTCATAAAAATGATGCTATTTTAAAGATAATTGATGCCCAGCGTAAGGCGGCGAAGAAAAATGGATGGGGATTTGTGGATTTTAATCAGCCGATGGTGCAAATAAGTCTGGAAGAGCAAAAGAAAGATTCGACATTCACTTTTTGTAGAGTAGATAGAATCCATCCTGATAATGATGGACAGATGGTGATGGCTTATTTATTTTTAAAGGCGCAGGGACTGGCTGGAGTCGAAGTTTCGGATATTTCAATTGATGCAAATAACAAGAATCTATTAAGTCATAGGAATTGTAAGGTCTCCAAACTAAAGAAAGAAGCTGGTGGTTTAAGTTTTGATTATTTGGCAAATTCACTTCCTTATCCTTTGGATTCTATTCCAAGACATGGTTGGGGAAATAAAAGGTCACAACGTGATGCTATGGATTTGATACCGTTTATGAAGGAATTTAATCAAGAACGTTTGCAGGTGACTAATTTAGAAAAAGGACATTATCGGCTGACAATAGATGGATTGTTTATCGATAATGTTTCATCTGGACAGTTGGAAGATGGTATCAATTTGGCCGATTATCCCAATACACCCCAATACCAGCAAGCCATGAAAATCATGTATCTGAATGAAGAACGTTTTGAAGTAGAAAAACGTTTCAGAGAATATTTGTGGACAGAATATTCGTTCTTGAAAAAGGAAGGTCTGCTGTTTGCTGATAATGAGAAGGCTATAAATAAACTTAGGGAGTATTTACCTAAAGATGGTTTTCTGAGGATGAGTTATGAGTGGTATACCAAAGCGATGTATCCTGAGATACGCGAAGTATGGAGTAGATATATGAAGATCATCGTCGATACAATTTATAAAATGAATAAGCCGACAACTCATAAAGTCAAGTTGACAAAGATAGGTTGAGTAATGCATTATCCATTGTAAGAGTGTTGGGGGGATGATCCATAGCTGTAATATTCGCAGAAACTTATTTATGAGGAATAAAAAACTGTTACTAGGTATAGGAATAATGTGTTGTCTTTGGTGTTTGCCAAAGATTGTACATGGGAAAGAAAACAAGGTCTCTTTTTCTTTAGTGGAGTTAAAATGTGAGAATATGGTTGATCCTTTAGGGATTGACAACGTTACTCCCCATTTGAGTTGGAAGTTGAAAGGAGATGGGGTGGTGGATGGACAAGCATTTTACGAAATTCAGGTAGCGTCAGATAGTCTTCTATTAATTGGGGGGAAGGCTGACTTATGGAAATCGGGGAAGTTGAAGTCTGATGTTTCTGTGATGGTGCCTTATCAAGGCTTACCTTTGGCTTCGCGTTCTTTATGCTACTGGAGGGTACGTGCCTGGGATCGGAAAAGGCATGTTTCCCAATGGAGTCCGGTGGCGCGTTTTTCTGTTGGTCTTTTGAATAAGGAACAGATACACGGTGTCTATATCGGTTCATCACCGGAAGGAGGTAAGGTTTGTGCTCCTTTACTTCGTAAAAAAGTGCAAATAGGTGAACTGGCAACGACTTTTCTGTATGTGAATTCGCTGGGATATCATGAAGTATATGTCAATGGAAAGAAGGTTACGGAGAATGTTCTTACCCCTGCAGTCTCTCAACTGAATAAACGTTCGTTAATGGTCACTTATGACGTATCTTCTTATTTGAAAGAAGGAGAGAATGACCTGCTGATATGGCTTGGACAAGGGTGGTATAAGAAAACTACTTTTGGTGCTGCTTATGACGGTCCGTTGGTAAAAGCGGAACTGAATATGCTGAGAAATGGAAAATGGGAAGTATTGACTGCAACTGACACTTCTTGGAGGGGACGAGAAAGTGGCTATTCGGATACAGGTAATTGGTGTGCTTTACAATTTGGTGGTGAAAGGGTGGATGGGAGAATAGTGCCGACAGATTTTTCAACTTATTCTCTAGATAAAATGAAATGGTATCCTGTGGTGGAAGTAAATGTACCAAGACACATTGTTTCACCTCAAATGTGTGAAGCTAACAAGATACATCAAACGTTGCAACCTGTTTCTATCAGGAAACTTAGTGAAGATACCTGGTTGGTAGATATGGGAAGAATACAGACCGGATGGTTTGAAATGAAGATGCCGATGTTATCTGCGGGACATGAGGTCACGATGGAATATAGCGATAACCTGACTAAAGAAGGAGAATTTGACAAACAAGGTGAAAGTGATGTCTATATTGCAGGTGGACGGAGGGGAGAATATTTTAGGAATAAATTCAATCATCATGCTTATCGTTATGTCCGTATCTCCAACCTTCCGGCAAGACCGAAAACTGAATGGATAAAATCTCTCCAGATTTATGGCGATTATCGGCAGACTGCGACTTTCGAATGTTCGGATGCTGACTTGAACGCCATTCATAATATGATTCAATATACTATGAGGTGTCTGACATTTAGCGGATATATGGTCGACTGTCCGCATTTGGAGCGGGCAGGCTATGGTGGCGATGGAAATTCGTCTACAATGAGTTTGCAAACAATGTATGACGTAGCACCGACTTTCACAAACTGGATACAAACATGGGGAGATTCAATGCGCGAAGGGGGAAGTCTGGCCCATGTAGGTCCTAATCCCGGTGCAGGTGGCGGTGGTCCGTATTGGTGTGGATTTATTGTACAGGCGCCATGGCGAACGTATGTGAATTACAATGATCCGAGATTAATAAAGAACTATTATCCGAAAATGAAAGAATGGTTCTCATATGTGGATAAATATACGGTGGATGGATTGCTGAAACGCTGGCCTGATACTCAATATCGGGATTGGTTTCTTGGTGACTGGCTTGCACCGATAGGAGTAGATGCAGGAGCACAATCTTCTGTTGATCTGGTAAATAATTGTTTTATCAGTGAATGTTTGGGGACAATGGAAAAAATAGCTCTGATGCTTGGGGAAAAAGAGGAGGCAGAGAAGTTTGCTATGCGCAGGAAGAATCTAAATGAGTTGATTCATCAAAAGTTTTATCATCCGGGTAAAGGTATCTATTCTACAGGTTCACAGTTGGATATGTGTTATCCAATGCTTGTAGGAGCTGTACCGGATTCTTTGTATGATGATGTGAAAAGAAAGATGATGACTGATACTGAAAAGCAGCACAAAGGTCATATTGCTGTAGGGTTGGTAGGTGTCCCAATTTTGACAGAGTGGGCTATTCGTAACAGGGAAGTTGACTTTTTATATCAAATGTTGAAGAAACGTGATTATCCAGGTTATCTGTATATGATAGATAGTGTCCTGTATGATGGATGGGAAGAATATTCGCATAGAAAAGAAAATGATTCAATTAAAAGCAGGTAATTTTAAATATTATATTTACATGAAATAATAGATACGTATGAAAAAACATTTATTATCAGCGCTTTTAGCGATGTGTCTGGTTACTACGGCTTTTGCCCAGCAAGGGAAAGTGTATGAGACACGTACCGTAAAAAGTAAGATTCTGGGAATGGAACGTAGTTATTCCATTTATTTGCCAGCAGGCTATGACGAAGGAGATGGTAGTTATCCGGTATTGTATTTGCTTCATGGATTAGGAGATAATCATACGGGATGGGTGCAATTTGGGCAGGTTCAGTATATTGCAGATAAAGCGATTGCTGAGGGGAAATCAGCTCCGATGATTATTCAATCAGATTTATCGAAGGTGTCAGAAGAAAAAAAAGCGGAAGTTCTCGGGCAAATGGATATACAAACTATCTTGGAGAAATCTCCGAAAGAAAAGCTAGACCGTATCAAATGGATTCGTTGGTATATCAGTTGTGGTGATGATGATTTCTTATCGGTAACGAACTGTCTTTTACATAACACGTTGTTACAGCATCAGGTTGGTCATGAATTTCGTATGAAAGACGGCAGTCATTCGTGGACTTATTGGCGGATGGAATTACCTGAGGTTATGCGATTTGTTTCTAGAATATTTACTCAATATTGAGCGTAAGTAAAGTGATTCTTAACAAAATAGGCTTTGAAGATCAAGTCCTTTTATCGTATGAATTAAAATTTATAGATATTTTTTTATTTCTTTTTAGTGGTATTTGCTTGCTTACTCGTTCTTAATATAAACATTGTTTTTTATGGGTTTATTTTAGGTAAAAGGTTAGGATTGGTGTTTGATTGGTTTTCAAGTTTATCCTCCGGTTAAAATTTGCTCCTCATTGCTCTTACTACAGCCGGAGGGAGCTTGTAAAATACCGTAGGTCAAGATAGGTAGACTGTTTTTTAAAGGTAAAAAGGTTTTGTTTTCAGTTAAAAACAGAAAAATAATGACTAGAATACAAAATCATATGACGAAAATAGTTCGAATATTAGTTTTCGCATTTCTGATGCTTATACCTGTTTGTGGTGTAGCGCAGGATAAAATTAAAATAGCATGCATTGGCAATAGTATAACTGAAGGGGCTGACAATTATCCGACTCCTTTGGCTCGTATGCTTGGAAATCAATATGAAGTTGGCAATTTTGGAAAGTGGGGCCATACTTTATAGCGAAAAGGTGATCATCCTTATATGAGTACCGATGCATTTATCAATGCACAGAAATTTCAACCGAACGTTGTAATTATTAAACTTGGTACAAATGATTCCAAGCCGGAGAACTGGAAATATAAGGATGAATTTGAAACTGATTTAGAGTATATGATCAGCACTTTTCAGAAGTGTGGATCTAAACCAAAAATTATTATATGTCGTTGTATTCCGGCAAGTAATAATTTATATGGGATTCGTAATGAAATAATAAAAGATGAAATTTATCCGATACAAAAGAAAGTAGCTAGGAAGTTTCATCTGAAATTGGTAGATCTGTATAGCCCATTAGAACATAAAGTTGATTCAACTTGCTATGTATGGGATAATGTACATTTGAATAAGAGCGGTTCGCTTATATTGGCGGAGCATATATATAAAGCTATTACAGGTAAAAAAGCTCCTAAATTGGAAAATGCATTTGCTAACTAGAAGAAAAATCATACTATAAAACGACACATGAGGCGATATATTTATTTTGTTTTTTTATTATGTTGTGCTGTTAATCTATTGTTAACTAGTTGTGTACGACAGAAATATGTTGTAATGGATATGGTACACCATAATCCGGGTGAGGCTATGACGGAATCGAAGTTTCTCGATCCTTCTTTTTTGAAGAAAAATGAATATGGAGCAAAAGTTTTTTTCTTGTTTGAGGCTGCACAGTTTGGAATTGATTGGAAGAGTTTTGATCCTTCTTTATTCCCGGATACGACTGAAGCCGGACGTTGGGTGGCAGAAAAAGCAGAAATAATACATAAAAAATATGATGCAGCAAAAAAGGAAGACCTTCAAGTATACTGTATGCTTGATATGTTAGTACTTCCTTCTTTGCTGGTAGAAAAACATAGAACAGAACTTACTAACGAACAAGGAAAACTTGATATATCGAAACCTTACACTCAGCTTTGTATTCGTGAATTGATGAAGGAAATGTTTGAAACGTTTCCACAATTGGATGGATTAGTGATTCGTACTGGAGAAACTTACCTGCACGATGCTCCTTATTATGTAGGCAATCATCCAGTACAAAATGGTATGTATGATCATATTACGTTAATTAATTTGTTACGGGAAGAGGTTTGTGAAAGACGTAATAAGAAGTTGTTTTATCGTACATGGGATATGGGGCAATTGCATTCGATCCCTAAATATTATTTGTCCGTTACAGACAGTATAGAGCCACATCCAAATCTTTATTTCTCTATCAAGCATACCATGACGGATTTTTGGAGATCAGCAATTACTGATCCTGATATGAATTATAATACAATGGATAAATATTGGTTGGAAGAATCAGGACAATATGGTGTTCCTTTTAATCCTTGTATAGGTATTGGTAAACATCAACAAGTAGTTGAAGTGCAATGTCAACGTGAGTATGAAGGAAAGGGAGCACATCCCAATTATATCGCTAAAGGAGTAATTGATGGTTTTGAAGAATTTAAGAAATCTAATATAAAGAAGCCGTATTGTTTAAACCAAGTGAAAGATAATCCCTTATTTAAGGGTGTTTGGACTTGGTCACGTGGCGGTGGCTGGGGAGGTCCTTATATCAAGAATGAGTTTTGGATCGAATTAAATGCTTATGTCATCTCACATTGGGCTAGTAATCCTTTGAAAACAGAAAAAGAAATACTATATGATTTTGTAAAAGCAAAAGGGCTTCCCGAGTCAGAATGGGAGATGTTCCGTCGACTTTGCCTATTATCAGAAGATGGAGTGATAAAAGGGCAATATAGTACTATGGGAGATACTTATGTTAATTGGACACGTGATGACACCATAACGGGAGATGTATATCAAAAGAGTTATTTTGATCGTATGATTGAAAGAAATCAAGTAAATGCTTATCTGAAAGAAAAGGAAGAAGCTGTTCGTATTTGGAAGGAAATAGAACTGATATCTCAAAAACTACATTTTCCCTCAGAAGAATTGAATCATTTTATTCGTATTTCCTGTTCGTATGGACGCATTAAATATGAGCTTTTTGCTGTTTCGTGGCAGATTATGCTATGCGGTTATGTGGCAGATACAACAAAAAAGTCTTTTAACCGGATAGAGATGGATAAATATATTACTGCATTTGATGATTTGTGGAAAGAATGGAACGACTTATCTCTAGAAAACGATAATTGCCCTTCAATGTATAAGATTTCTTCTAACTTTTTTGGTTTTCCTGTAGGTATACAAGAGACCATTGATAAATACAGGAAATAGTTTTCATTTTTTCTTCTTATATGTTATAGAATATAAAAAAATAAATGAATATTACTTAGTGGTTAGTATTAGTCTAGTCGTCTTACTATTAATAGTAGCAAAAAGTATGAGAAAGAAACATAAAATAACGAAAGTAAAATTATGATCATTATTATTATATAAATTCTTAAAAACGGTATTTTCTATGAGAAACTTATTACAAAAATGTTTTAAATGGCAGTGGCTTGTCTGCTTGGCTGTAGGCTGCTGCTTTTCGTCTTGTAAAGATGATGAAGAGTCAACTTCGGGCTATGATCCGAATAAGCCGATTGTGTTGACTGATTTTTATCCGCCCGAAGGAAAACTTGCAACTCAAGTTATTCTTAATGGATCGAATTTTGGGGATAGTAAGGAAAATGTGAAGGTCTTTTTCAATGATAAAGAGGCTTCTGTCATTTCTGTGAAGGATGATAGAATGTTGGTATTGGCTCCTAAACGTGCATCTACAATAGAGGACCCAGAATGTGTGGTTAAAGTACAAGTACATGAACAAATAGAGGAGTACAAGCAGACATTTGATTATTATATCCAGACTACTGTGACTACGTTAGTGGGAGGAAGTACATCGGCACAGGTGAATCCAACAGGAACTATACCACTATCTGAAGCACAATTTAGAGCAAATATTGATAGGTGTATTTGTGTAGATCAGGATAAAAATGTTTTCTTTTTAGTAGATAATGATGGAAAGTTTGCTGCATTTATGTTAAATGAGGAGGCTGATAAATTAATATCTCTAAAGTCAGATATTAATGCGTTGTTTAACTCTCCTGTTTTGGGGTATAACAGTAAGGATGATATTGTCTATCAATTCTGGGCTAATAGAGATAGTCATGAAGTTTATTATTTTGACCCTAAGACGGATTATGCACCAACTACAGCTATAAGTTCTATTTCATGGGATGATCCAAATTTTCCAAATATTGAAGGATTTGGAGTATGGGCAGCCAAGTGTAATTTTACAATGGGACCAGATGGAAAAATGTATTCAAGAATGTTAGGTGGAAATCTGGTACGGATTGATGTAGAGAATGCTAGAGGAGAGAATCTAACGAATGGGGATTTGGTTGGAACCAAGGATGGTAGTGCTTATGGACTTGTTTTCGATCCTCAAGATGAGAATGTTTTTTATTTCTCAAATAATGATAAGCATTGTATTTATAAATATGATTTACGTACTAAAGAATGTGCATGTTGGGCTGGTCAAGAAGGTAAAAGTGGATATTTGGATGGACCAATAGGACAAGCTATGTTTAATAAACCTGGACAGATGTGTGTCGATTCAGAAGGTAATATAATTTTGACTGATACCGAAAATCACTGTATTCGTAAGATAACAATGAGTACAGGTTATGTATCTACATTAGCAGGAAAACCCCAAAATTCAGGTTATGTAAATGGTAGTGCAGAAGATGCTCAATTCAAAAAGCCATTGGGAATTTGTATTGATAACGACGATGTAATGTATATCGGCGACTCAGAGAATCGTGCTATTCGTCGATTAGCTGTCGAATAAATAATTAGTGAAACTTTATATTTAATATAATATGAATCGAATATTTGTAATTTTTGCTTTGCTTCTTGCGTTTGTAGCACAAGTACATGCACAGAAAGAGCAAAGCTTTATGTTGACTGGTACAGTCTTCGATGAATTTAATGAACCAGTTCCGGGAGCAAATGTATATGTTAAAGATAAACCAGGTGTGGGAATAACAACTAATATTGATGGTAAATTTCGGTTAAAGGTAAATATATATGATATAGTGGTTGTGTCTTTTTTGGGATATGAAAACTATGAGCAACGTTTGACGAATAAAATTGACAATGTTAAAGTTACCTTAAAACCGGCTACGGAGAATATTGATGAAGTAGTTGTAGTAGGTATGGGTACGCAGCGAAAGGTCAGTGTTGCTGGTGCAATTACAACGATGGATCCAGCGCAACTAGAGGTTCCTGCTACAAATATAGTTAATACACTAGCAGGTCGTGTTGCAGGTGTGATTGGAGTTCAATCTAGTGGTGAACCGGGCAAAAATATTTCCGAGTTTTGGGTGCGCGGAATTGGTACGTTTGGTGCTAATAGTGGTGCATTAGTGTTGATTGATGGTTTGGAAGGTAGTTTGAGTCAGATAGATGCTGCCGATGTTGAAAGTTTTTCTGTTTTGAAAGATGCTGCGGCTACAGCGGTGTATGGTAGTCGAGGTGCAAATGGTGTAGTATTGGTAACGACGAAGCGTGGTTTGGAGTCCAAATTGAAGATCAGTGGTCGTGCTAATATGACAATCTCACATTTAAAACGTTTACCTGAATATGTTAATGCCACTCAATATGCTGAAATGGCAAATGAAGCTTCTGTTGCAACCGGATTATCTCCTATTTATAACAAGACAGAAATGGATATTATAAAATATGGCTTAGATCCGGATCTGTACCCAAACATTGACTGGCAAGATGTTATTTTAAATCCCAATTCTTTCCAGCAAACTTATTATGTAAGTGCTCAAGGTGGTAGCAGTGTTGCCCGTTATTTTGCAAGTTTAGGAATGTCGAAAGAATCTGCGGCTTATAATCCATCCAAAGATAGTAAATACAATAAAGGTGTAGGCTATGATACTTATAATTATCGTTTGAATTTGGATATAGATTTGACTAAAACAACTAAAGTCTATATTGGAACAACTGGCTATATGTCGGTGAATACTCGCCCGAGCATGGGGGAATATTCTAGAGGAGTCAGTTTGACAGATTGGCTATGGAGTTCACAGGCAAAGACTACTCCAATAAGCTATCCATTACGCTATTCAAACGGATATTATCCTGCTGCAGGAACTAAGGATGAAATATCTCCGTATGTTCTATTGAATTATACAGGTAATGCTAGAGAACAGAATACCAGGAATTTAGTTACTTTAGGTATTACACAGGATTTGTCGATGATTACTAAAGGGCTATCAGCTAAAGTACAGGGATCATGGGATACACAAAGTTTATTTGGAGAAGCACGCTATAAAATGCCAGAACTAAATGAAGCTTTGAAGGAGCGTAACCCTAATGGAACCTTGAGTTTTGAGAAAATAGCTGATGAGAAAACCGTTACATATAGCAGTGCTGCTTGGGTTTGGAGGAAGCTATATTTAGAGGCAAATGTTAATTATGACCGTACCTTTGGCGATCATCGTTTAGGTGGTTTACTGTTTTATTATATAGAAGATACATCTGAAACTGGTGCAGATAAAAGTATGAATGCTATACCAAAGCGTTATCAAAGTCTTTCGGGCCGTTTTACATATGGTTTTAAAGATACATATTTTTGGGATTTGAACTTTGGTTTGAATGGATCTGAAAACTTTGAACCAGGTAAACAATATGGATTCTTTCCGGCAGGAGCTTTCGCATGGGTACCATCTTCATATGAATTTATACGTGAAAATGTAAGTTGGTTGAATTTTCTCAAGCTTCGCGTTTCTTATGGTGTTGTTGGTAATGACCGCATCAGTTCTAGACGTTTTCCTTATCTGACCCTAATAAAAGAAGAAAATGCTTCAAATCCTTGGGGAGGGACTGGTAGCTTAACAGAAGAACAAGTTGGTGCCAATAATTTGATGTGGGAAAAAGCAAAGAAATTTGATGTTGGTATGGATCTGCATTTGTTTAAAGATAAATTTACTTTGACTTTAGATTATTTTAAGGATACACGAGATGGTATTTTTCAGGAACGTAAACAAATTCCTGATTATGTAGGTTTGATTCAAATGCCTTATGGTAATATAGGTCGTATGAAAAGCTGGGGTGCTGATGGAAATATGGAATTCTATCAACAGATAGGAAAGGATGCACATGTGATATTACGTAGTAATTTTACTTTGAGTAAGAATAAGATATTAAATTGGGAAGATACAAAGAAGCCTTATACATATTTGGAAAATAATGGTTATGCCAATAATGTACAACGTGGATTTGTTGCTATGGGATTGTTTAAAGATCAACAAGATGTAGAAATGAGTCCTACACAATTTGGTACGGTACGTCCTGGTGATATTAAATATCGAGATATAAATGGTGATGGTAAAATTACTGATGATGATAAAGTTCCTTTATTTGCTTATTCAGGGGTACCACAGTTGATGTATGGTATTGGTGCTGAGTTTCGTTATAAAAGTTGGACACTAAATGTCTTGTTCAAAGGGACAGGACGTAATAAGTTCTTATATGGCGGTTCGGATGGTAGAAACTTCGATGGATACATGCCATTTAATCAGAAGGATAAAGGAAATATAATGACAATTGCTTATAATCCGGAGAATCGTTGGATTTCTGCTGAATATTCAGGAAATCAGGCTACAGAGAATCCAAATGCTCGTTTTCCACGTTTGTATTATGGAAAAAATGAGAATAATACGAAACCTTCTACATTTTGGATGGGTGATGCCCGTTACTTGCGTTTACAGGAATTGAGCTTGGCATATAATCTAAAAGTTCCTGCATTACAACGTATTTTGGGCATTAATTCCATGAATATTCAGTTGATGTGTGAAAATTTGGCAGTATGGGATTCTGTAAATATATTCGATCCAGAACAAGCGACATCTTGTGGACAGGCTTATCCTTTACCTGCACGTTATTCATTGCAGCTATATTTGAATTTCTAATACGATGTATAAACTTAATAGAAATTAGTTCATGAAAAAATATTTTATATTATCGGTTCTGTTATTGGTATCCGGCTTTTTTGCTTCTTGTAATTATTTGAATATAGATGATTATTTTGAGGATACCTTTCAAGAAGATTCTATTTATGCAAATAAGCGTAATATTGAACGTTATTTTAATGGGGCTGCCGCTCTGCTTCCTGTTGTCGATAAAATTTGGGAATATGGGAACACTCCTGGAGTTACAGGTTCAGACGAGGCTGTGAGCTGTGGTGATTGGAATGGTATGGTTGTTATACAATTCTCTGGAACGAAGTTAATGAATAATGAGATTACTTCTAGTTCAATGGGCGGTTGGACATGGGATTTCAATATTTGGCCTAAATGTTATAAGGTGATTCGTAAGGTGAATACTATATTGCCACATATTGATGGTGTTCGTGATATGAATAGTTTTGAAAGAATGGAATTTCGTGCAAAATGCCGTTTCTTAAGAGCTTATGCATATTATTTAATTTTGCAACAGAATGGTCCAATGATTTTGTTAGGTGATGAAATTGTTAGTAATAATGAGGAAGCGGAGTATTATGCAAGAACGCGTAATACGTATGACGAATGTGTGGATTATATTTGTTCAGAATTTGATGAAGCTGCTAAAAACTTACCTGATGCTACCACTTCGATGGATCAATATATTCCTACAGAAGGAGCTGCTTTAGCTTTAGCTGCTCGTGTGAGATTACAAGCTGCTAGCCCATTATATAACGGTGGAGAGGCAGCCCGTAGATTTTTTGGTGATTTTACCCGTTGTACAGATGGAGATCATTATGTTTCTCAATCATATGATGAACGTAAGTGGGCACTTGCTGCTGCGGCTGCGAAGAAGGTTATTGATTTAGGACGATATCAATTATATACTGTTGCTGCTTCTACTGATGCTGAACATCCTGAATCAGGGAATTATGGTACATATGTAGTCACTCTACCGCAAGAGGTTCCTACTGCAGAATTTCCAAATGGTGTAGGGATGGGAGATAAAAAAGTCGTAGATCCGTATCGCTCTTATGCCGAAATGTTTAATGGAGAGCTTGCTATTAATCAAAATCCGGAGTTCATATGGTGTAGTTCTACAGCGCAGGTTGGTAGCCATATGGGTTACGTATTCCCATTGAATTTTGGAGGATCTTCTTGTTTATGTGTACCTCAGCATATAGTAGACCAATTTTATATGGCAGATGGGCGTGATATTAAAAATTCTAGTAGTGCATATCCGTATATATCCCGTCCTTATGATAAGACTTGTGTGACGACAGAAGGCAAAGTTTTATCTGAAGGTTATAAAATCAGCCAAGGAACATATTTGGCATATACTAATCGTGAACCACGTTTCTATGTGAATATTGGTTACTCACATGCTTGGTGGGCGATGGGATCTACTACTGAAAGTGCTAAGAAAAATGTTAATATTGATTATTGGAATGGAGCTAATTCTGGTAAAAATCATTCTAATAATAATGTTTATAATATAACTGGATATACTTCTCGAAAATATATCAATCCACAAGATGCTATGAGTGGTAGTGGGGCGCGTCAAAAAGATAAGTCATTTCCGATTATTCGATATGCAGAAATATTGCTTGCTTATGCAGAAGCCTTGAATAATTTAACTCAAGCATATGAAATTGATGGTCAGACTTATACTCGTGATACAGAAGCTATCAAATATTATTTTAATCAGATACGTTATCGTGCTGGTATTCCGGGATTAACAGCGGATGATTTGATTACAGTGGAAGCTTTTAATAAAGTTGTTCAACGTGAACGTTTGATTGAGTTATTTTGGGAAGGACAACGTTATTATGATATTAGACGCTGGGGAATTGTTGAAGATTTAGAAAGGGAACCTTTAATGGGGTTAAATGTAGAACAGGCTGAATGGGAAGGATTCTATCAGCCCACTGTCATTCAGTATAAATCAATAATTGAACGTGATTTCAAACCTAAGATGGTATGGTTACCTTTACATTTGGATGAGATTAGAAAGGTTTCTGTTCTTGATCAGAATCCTGGTTGGGATAAATAAAATTTTAAATGTATAAACTATGAAATATAGAAATTTTACAAATAAATTGATGCTTATGGTAGGTGTGACAGCTACTGCTGTTCTCACATCCTGCGAGCAAGAGTTTTATCAGGATGAACAGTATCGTAAGGAAATTTATATTGTTAGTGGAGAAGATAATATTTTCCAACGAGAATTTGCTTTCGGCGGGGAGGAAATAGGATACCTTTCTGTTTATGCAAGTGGTACAACTCCAATTGAAAAAGAAGTGATGGTAGAACTGGAAAGGAATGAAACTGTATTATCGGACTATAATCAAAAGAGATATGGGGATAATTACAAAAACTATGTCCTGGAGTTACCAGATACTCATTATAAAGTAGATGATTGGAGTATAAAATTATATCCAAATGCAAATTCATCTTATTCTTTATTTCCAATTAAAGTAAATATTGATGGGTTGGAACCTGAAGATAATTACTTTCTTCCTTTAAGAATAGCTTCTGTTTCTGACTATATGATTTCTTCTGCAAGGAGAAATGTATTGATGCAGATACTTATGAAAAATGATTATGCAACGACTAAGGAGAAGAGCTACTATACTATGAATGGAACAAGATTGAGAGTAGCTAAAGATACTTGGGAACCTTTGGACAAAAAGAATAATGCTCCAGATTATAAACCAATAAATGCCACAAAGTTAGTTGCTCCAGTTACGGAATATGGTATTCGTATTTTAACGGGATCTACACTTACATCGGATAGAAAAGAACTCCGTAAACAAGGGATTGTTGTTACGGTCCATCCTGAGGAGATGATTGATGTTCCTGTTATCGGGAGTAATGGATTGCCAACTGGAGAATATATCCAATGTCAAAAAGTGACATTAAATAAATGGTATAATGTAAATGGTGGAATTACAGTGTTAAATATTGAGGATACCCCATCATATTATAATCCAGAGAAGAAAGAGTTTACGTTGAATTATCGTTATAATTATAACTCAAATGATTGGTATGAAATGAAAGAGGTGATGTCTCCAGTGGCTATTGCTAACGAAAATAATTGAGTGGCTGATAATAAATGATAAATCTTATGAAAACAAGAAATATATATAGTCTTCTATATGTAACTTTCGTTGCAGTGGTGTTAGTTGCATGCAACGATTATGACGCAGCGCAAACTGCATATGAAGAAATAGTGGATAGTGATGTAACGACTACTCCTCCAAATATAGATTCGGCATGGGAATTACAGCTAATTCCTAATGTAGGTCAGCATAGTGGTGAGGTTTTTGTTTATAAAGACAAAAAGTATGATAAGCTATTTACTCGCACATTGGGATGGAATGGTGGAATTGGTGTGCAATCTACATCATTGTCTGATGGAAATGTTCTATGGGCTTTTAATGATAGCTATTTTGGAGTTGTAGATGCTGAAACAAGAGCAAGAGGTAATTGTAATTTCCCACATAATAGTATTATGGTCCAAACGACTGTTGGTGGTAGTCTTGGAGAAACGGATGATGATCTAAGATGGTTAGTTGATTATATACAAACTAATGATCCTGATGGAGAAGGTTATTATCAGGCGTATACACACATAGCTCCAGATGAGACTATTATGGAAGAAACAGATGAAGAGCATTTCTATCAGATAGGTGGTGCTACGATATTTGATAATAATGGAGTTAAAGAACTTCAAATGTTGTGGGGGGAAATGGATAATCATGAAGGTAAAATGACTCGAACTGGTACCTGTTTAGCTGTTTACAGTTTGGAAGGACAGCCGGGTAATAGTACTTATCTTAAAAGAATTAGTAAAAACGAAGAATTCAATACAGATGATGTTGGCTATGGTTCTACTATATGGAAAGATGAAGATGGACATATTTATCTTTATGTAACAGAGAATAACAGACCATTAGTTGCTCGCACCACTACTCATGATTTAACTTCTGAGTGGGAGTATTACATACGTGATTTAAGTGGTAACTTTATGTGGCAAAAGATGTATCCGACGAAAGAGGAGAGAACTCGCTCTACTATAATGGAAAATAATTATGTATGTAGTATGCCACAGATCTTTAAAAAAGGAGATTACTACTATATGATAGGACAAGCCGTATCTTATGGTCATTCTGTTTATTTATATCGTGGTGAGACGCCTTATGGACCTTTTACAGATCAAAAAATTTTGTTTAATGTCCCTTATGCTGTGGATAAGATAGGTAATCAGTATTATAAAAATTTGCTTAGAGTAAATTTGCATCTAGAACTTGCACGAGAAGGTGAATTAGTATTTTCTACTAATACTGATGCTGATACTGCTGGAGATAATTTTGATTTTCCGGGTAGTGCTGACTTTTGCCGTCCTTATTTTTATCGTGTTTTCAATTGGGAAAGTATATATGATGAAGATGAGTGATAGCTACTGACGAATTCATCTTGGTAAATTGATTTAGAAAGTCATTTCTTCATAAAAGGGAGAAATGACTTTCTTTTTTAATATGTTCTGAGCTTTCCTGCATACAAGTAAATTTATTAATAAAAAACATGTAATTGTTTTAGTGGTATATCATTTTTAAATCGTCATTAGATAAATAACAATAAAGTAGTACACATATTAAAAAGAACTAATAATAATGAATATTACCGTTTTTAGAGTTTATCAACTAAATTTATTAACCGCTATTTCTATGTATATGAAAAGCTTATTTTATTTATTCCTATCTATTGTAGGTGCGTGGCTTTTTTCGTCTTGCTCAGATGATTTTCTGGGTGAGACAGAAACCACGGACTTAGATCAGGCAACCGTATTCGCTGATAGTACTTATACGGCAGATTTCTTAAACCAGATTTATGTGGATATTGGTTTTGATATCCAACATAATCGGTATAAAGATCAGTATAATGATCATGGAGGATTGCAGACTAGTTGTGATGAAGCTGCGTATAAAGCTAGTACCGGGCTTACGACAGATGTAATGTTCGCTACTGGAACAGTCAATCCTGTTACTATTTCTGAAGACGCTGTTTGGAGAATTGCATATCGAAATATTCGTCGAGTAAATGTGTTCTTTAAATATGCAGATGGATCCCGAATGGCTGAAGCGGCAAAGGAAGAGTATAAAGCAGAAGCACGCTTTTTGCGTGCTTGGTATTATGCAATGCTATTAAGACATTATGGTGGTGTGGCTTTAATTGGTGATGATGTTTATGAAACTGTAGAAGAAGCAATCAAGGAGCGTAACTCTTATGCGGATTGCGTTGAGTATATCGTGGATGAAGCTAATAAAGCTGCAGAAACATTGCCAGTTGAAAGAAGTGGAAACAAATTTGGACGTGTAACCCGAGGAGCTTGTAAAGCCTTAATTTCACGTGTACGTTTGTATGCTGCTAGCAAATTATTCAACGGTAGTGATTTTGCGCCTGCTGATTTTCCAAAAGAATTGTTAGGGTATCCTACTTATGATAAGGAGCGTTGGAAAATTGCTGTAGATGCTGCCCTTGATGTGATAAAGATGAAACAGTATGATTTGTACATTCGTAATGAAGATGAGAATAATGAGGCTTATCCGGGATGGGGATATTATGCACAGTTGTTACCTGCTGATTATTATGGAAAAGTGGGAACGGAGGTTTATTGCGGTACAATCTTTGAAAAGAAAGCAGGAGCTAGTATAGATACAAACCGATGGTTTGCTCCTCCTAGTACAGGAGGAAATGGTATTGGAGGGTATGTTTATCATGATTTGGCTGAACTTTTCCCAATGGCAGATGGCACACCGACTAAGGATAGTCCAGATTATGACCCTACGAATCCTGCTAACAAACGTGACCCTCGTTTCATGTTCACTGTTACTTATGATGGATGCATAATGAAGAGTAATATGCAGGATACTGAAATTAATATATCTGTGGGAACACAACAGGACGCTATCTATCGAGGGACTCCGACAGGGTATTATACACATAAATTCTTGAAATTCGGTTCAATGGCAAATCAAATGCTTTATGGAGGTTCGCAAGCACGACCATTGATGCGTTATACTGAAATTTTGCTGAATTATGCAGAAGCTGCTAATGAATATTATGGACCTGATCATAAAGATGTACTAGGAGATCAAGAAATTAGCCCATATATTGTATTGAGAAAGATACGTGAGTGTGCTGGCATAGAGCCTGGCGAGGATGGAACATATGGAATTAAAAATAATATGAGCCAGGCTGATATGACAGAAGCTATTCGGTTGGAACGTCGGTTGGATTTAGCGTTTGAAGGACATCGTTTCTTTGATGTACGTCGTTGGATGATTGCTGAAGATACAGATAATAGGATGATGCATGGTTTTGAAATCACAAGAAATGGTGAGCGGAAGACAGGAAGAATCATTGATACTCGTCAGCATACCTTCCGTAAAGCGATGTATTTTTATCCAATACCTTATAAAGAGACTGTGAAATCACCGGATTTGTTGCAGAATCCTTATTATGAATAGGAATGATTGTTATATTAAAAATAAGAAATATGAGATTTAAAATACAAACTACGGTTTTACTTTTCGTCTTATTAGGTACTGTGAGTGCTTGCAATACATTTAAAGATGAAATAGCTCCTGATTCTTATATGGAAGTACCAAAGCAGTTAGATGGGAAGTGGCAATTAAAAACTGTTGTACGCAATGGAACGGATATATCTGAAGTGATGGACTTTAGTCAGTTTCGTCTGATTATGAATAAAGATAATACATATAATATTGAAAACTATCTCCCTTTTTTAGTAAAGAAAAATGGTACATGGAGAATTGATAATTTGACATATCCTTTTTTCTTAACTTTTCAGGAGGAAGGTGCTGAAAGAGAAGCTATAACTGAAATCACTTACCCGATTGTACAAGGGAAACGCCATATAACCCTTACAATTAGTCCGGGATGCTCGAGCAACTCTTATGTTTATTCTTTTGAAAAAATAGAAGAATGATTTAAAAAGAAAAGCTTATGAAATATTATTTTAAAAAACATAGAATAAAAATCTTTTTTTTGTTGGTACTTTCCTTAATAGTCTTTGGATGTTCCTTTTTGATTAAGGAGGTAAATGTTAAACAAGAGAACGAGGCCGGAGAGATGGTTGCCTATATTAAGGCTGGTGAAATTGCAACTTTTACGTTTAGTGGAGAAATAAACATCGATGGTGATGCAAGCAATGAAACGTTTATTGTTGGATTCTTGGCTCCAAGAAGTTGGAATGTACGTCAGAATGCAACTGTGACATACAGAGAAGATAGGTATGAAACGGAAGTGGATCACAAAATGACAGTAATTCCAGATACTGAACAGCCTGCAAATTATAAAGGTATGAGTTGGTCAGCGGCATTGAAAAAAAAATATGGTGTACGAGGCAATGTCTTGAACGATATGGAATGGATTGCATTTAAATCGGATAACTATCCTAGTGTAAATGGAACAATACATTATACAGTAACAATTAAGTGTAATTCAGGAAAAAGCAACTTAAAATTCCGACCAAGTTTTTTTATCAATCACTCTAGTGATGGGATTGGAGGAGACGAGGCTCATTATTCTGTTAAGGATGCTGATGATTGCTTTGAAGTGGTAGAAGGATCAGGTACTGTGATTGATTTTTGTTCTACGCACTATTATCAAATTGAACCTTTGTCTGCTTTACAAGATGATTATGTAACATTCACTTTTCAAGGGGATATTAATACCAATGAATTGATAAAAGCTGAGAATGTGTATATAGAAGCTACTGCTTATACGATAGAAGGAAAGATATATACAGTCAATGAAAAGAGTGCGAAAACACTAATGAAAAGAGAAACGAAATTGCCAAGATATAATGTAACTCTTTGGCCTGGTGGATTTTTTAACATTCCGGACGGTGAAACAATTTCTCGTATAGAGTATATTTTCACAAATGAAGATGGAACAGTATCTATTTCCCAGTCAGATGACAGTAGAGATAATGAAGGAGAAGAGGTAGAAGAAGGAATAAAAGAGCCTTTCGTATTCGAATTTCAATGTGAATAGAGTTTAACCTTAAAAAAAGATTATATGCGTAATATTTTGAATAAAAGAAATAGTCGGTACTGTTTCACATGTTTTGTAATGTGGCTACTACTTGGCTTGGGACATTTGAATGCGGTGGCTCAAGAAGCAGGAGGAACGGCTAATATTACAGGTAAGGTAATCGATCAATATGGCAATCCTGTCTCGGGTGTTGTAATCACGATGAAGAATACTGATTTTAAGACTGTGACAGGTGATGATGGTACTTTTGAATTTCAGTATAAGAAGGGCGATATGCTTCGTTTTTCTCATCCAGGTTTTTTACATAAGGAAATTAAGGTGAACAAGCTAAGAAATCAGGAACGTATTTTTAAAGTAACGTTGACAGAAGAGTTCGTGAAATTTCCAGATGTAATAAATGGACCTTATGATACGAAAGATAAAGCAAGCTATTTAGGTTCAGCTGCTACGGTTTATACAGATCAGGTTAGTTCATTGATGGGAACTACTATTCTTCCTTCATTACAAGGGCGTTTACCAGGACTAGATATTGTACGTACTCGTGGTGCACGTAAGAGTCAAATTGAATCCAGTTCTTCTGGAACCATCTTTAACTTTAATAGCCCTACATTGGGTAAAGAGGCATATAGTGATAATACGGAATTTAATGTTCTATCACGCCACAATGCACCGGTGGTGGTAGTGGATGGTGTGCAAAGAGAATTATATTCTATTGATCCTGATGCTATTGAATCGGTATCAATTCAGAAGGATGCTTTGTCATCTATGTTTTTGGGGATGCGCAGTTCCCGTGGTGCATTAGTAATTACTACTAAAGATCCTATCAAACAGGGATTTCAGTTATCATTTACTGGACGGTTTGGTGTGCAGAGTTCAGTGAAAAAACTAAATCCGCTGTCTACTTCTCAATATGCTTATTTATTGAATGAGGCGTTGCTGAATGATGGTAAAAATCCCTTTTATTCTTATGATGACTTTATTAAGTTTCGTGATCATTCCAGTCCGTATACACATCCAAGTGTGAACTGGTGTGATGAACTGATGAACAAAAATTCGACTACTCAGTCTTATAATTTGAATGCTACAGGCGGTAACAAGTATGCACAATATTTTATTAGTGTAGGCTATGTAGGTGAAAATGGATTATTTAAAAATCCAGGTGGAGATGCTCACGATACAAATATGACATTTGATCGTTATATGATTTCTTCTAAAGTGAACATCAATATTACTGATGATTTGACTGCAAAAGTTACTTTGATGGGACGTATAGAAGAAGGTACCCAACCAGGAGGGACTGGAAATGGGTATGATGATATTCTCAGTTCAATTTATTCTACTCCAAGTAATGCATATCCTGTGACAAATCCAGATGGATCATGGGGAGGTAGTCAGTCGTTCAATAATAATTTGTTATCGCAGACTATTAACTCTGGTTATATAACAGATGGGGCTCGGGATGTATTGGGAGCTATTAATTTGCGCTATGATTTTGGTAAGTTAGTTAAAGGCTTGTCTGTTCGTATGGTAGGTAGTGTAACTTCTCAGAATCGTTCGACTACGAAACGAACAAAAACTTCCGAAGTTTTTGATTATACTATTGATAAGGATGGCAATGACGTTTATACTCGGTATGGAGAAAAGAAAACGCAATCAAATTCATTTAGTTCTGTGTCTACCTATCGGCAGATGTATGGTCAGCTTGCTGTTGATTATGAACGTCAATTTGGTAAGCACAAATTTAAGGCCAGTGTTCTAGGAGATACGCGAAATACTCTTACTAACTGGGATCTTCCTGAATATCCATCAAATATTATAGGTGATGTCTCTTATGATTATGCGGAGCGATATTTTGCACAGGTAGCATTAAGTGAAAGTTATTACAATCGTTATGCTCCAGGCAGAAGGTGGGGAACCTTTTACGCTTTCGGTTTAGGATGGGATATTAGCAAAGAGAATTTTATGGAAAACTGTGAGTGGCTGAATCAACTAAAGATACGCGGTGTGTATGGTAAGACAGGTAATGGTATGAATAATGCTGGGTATTATACGTATTATCAGACTTATTCCTCAGGAGGTGATGATTATCGGTTGGGGACTAATTTAGGACAAAGTTCAGGAAGTTTTACAGAAAAAGATAAACTGGCAAATTTATATCAAACGTGGGAAAAAGGCAATAAACTGAATATTGGTGTAGATATAGCTTTGTTTAACAACAAATTACAGGTAACTGCTGATTATTTTAATGATAAATATTATGACTTGTTGCAGGCTCGTGGAAAAAGTATCGAACTAATTGGCCAGAATTATCCAGATGAAAATATTGCTAAAGAACGTTGGTATGGAGGCGAATTCTCAATTACCTATCAAGATCACGTTGGCGATTTTAATTATTATGCATCTGCTAACTGGAGTTGTGAGCAAAGTAAAGTGTTATATAAAGATGAACAAAAAGTGCCTTATGAATATCTGCGTACTACAGGTAAACCCAAAGGGGCAATCTTCGGTTTGGTAGCAGAAGGTTTTTTCACTTCTCAAGACGAAATTACAAAGAGTCCTGTAATTGAAGGATTTAACAATATTCAGCCTGGTGATATCAAGTACAAAGATCAGAATAACGATGGAGTTATCAATGACTTTGATAAGGTAATGATTGGTGGCGATAAACCACTCTCTTATTTTGGTATTGATTTAGGTTTCGAATGGCGTGGATTAGAATTCTCAATGTTTTGGCAAGGAGTGTACAATAAAGATGTTTTAATGAGTGATTGGAATTTATTGGAAGGTTTTCAAACTCAAGGACAAGTTTATGGACAGGCATATGAGAATATGCTGGATCGATGGACTCCAGAAACTGCTGCTACTGCAACTTTCCCGAGGTTGAGTGCTGGTGGTAATAAGTATAATCAAGGCAATGGCTGGGGCTCTTCTTTTTGGTTACGTTCCGGTAATTATATTCGGTTGAAAAATGTTAGTTTAGGATATAACTTACCTGATTCATTCTGTCGTAATTATTTAGGTGGAGCACGTGTGAAAGTTTTCGTAAGTGGACAAAACTTATTCACAAAAGCTGCTAATGAACTCGTTGATCCCGAAGTTAGCTTCGGTAACTATCCACTACAACGTTGCATCAGCACAGGTATTAATGTTAAATTCTAATATACTATGATATCTATGATACGAAATAAATATTTGACGCTAATCGGAGTTGGATTGTTGTTTACAGCTGTATCCTGTACCGATGGGTATGAACCAGAGCCAGTTGAACTGGTATCGATTGATTTTGTATTTTCAAAAACCGATTCTCTTGGTACGAATGCGGTAAAGTTTATGAATAATATTTATGCCACGTTGCAAAACGGGCACAATCGTGTAGGAAGTGATTATTTAGATGCTGCATCTGATGATGCTATATCTATAAATGTTTCTGACCCGGATGTTTATAAGTTGGCAATGGGACGGTATACTGCGAGTACACGTGTTGAATCGGATATGCGATGGAAAGAGTATTATTCAGGAATCCGTAAGGCAAACATTCTGATTAATCATATTGATGTTGTCCCTTTTATGCTGACTTATAAGAACGCAAAGGGAGAAACCAAACCATTGAATGTTACAATGAAAGCAGAAGCGCGTTTCTTGAGGGCTTATTTCTATTTCGAATTAGTGAAACGCTATGGTGGTGTTCCTTTGATGGGTGATGATGTACATATATTGGGTGATGATATGGAGATCCCAAGAAATACTTTTGAGCAATGTGTACAGTATATTTGTGATGAATTAGATGATATTAAAGATGATTTGCGTACCAATCCAATGCCTGATTTTGAACAATATGCACATACTCCTACTCGTGAGGCTTGTCTAGCTTTAAAGTCTCGAGTACTATTATATGCAGCGAGTCCTTTATTTAATGAACGTCCTATTGAGATTGGTAATGAATTGATAGGCTATGCTTCTTATGATAGAGAGCGTTGGAATGATGCGGCTAAAGCTGCCAAGACATTTATTGATGAGTACGGTCCGAATGGTAATGGGGCATATGGTTTAACACAGTCTACATCTGATGGCGATAATCGGGATTTTCGTGACGTCTTTTTAGGTTTTTATAATAAAACTAATAATCCTGAAGTCATTTTTTATCGTCCGGGGGGGGAAGATAAGTCTATAGAAAGCAATAATGGGCCTTTAGGATTTTCTGGTGACAATTTAGGTAAAGGACGTACGCTTCCAACTCAAAATTTGGTAGACGCTTTCCCTGGTGAAGAGTCTCAATATGGGAATAAAATACATCTTTGGGTTATGTTTCGTTATGCAGAGATGTTGTTGAATTATGCAGAGGCAATGAATGAGTACCTTTCTTCTCCTTCTCAGGATGTGTACGATGCTATCATTGCATTACGGGCACGTGCTGGTATTGAATCAGGTAATGATGAATCTCCTTATGGGCTTAAGAAAAATATGACACAGGCAGAGATGCGTGAAGTGATTCAAAACGAACGGCGTATTGAAATGGCATTTGAAGAACAACGATATTGGGATATTCGCAGATGGAGAATTGCTGAAGAGATATTTAAGAATCCTTTGGAAGGTTTGGAGATTAGGGTAAAAGGAAATACTACGAGTTTCAATGAAGTGGATGTCCTAAGTACGACGTTTGATGTGAAACGCTATTTATATCCGATCCCATATAATGAGGTAGTTAAGAATGATAACATGATTCAAAATCCGAAGTGGTAATATTATGAAAAGACTATTATTAATATTAGTATGTATAAGCCTTTTTATCTCGGCGTTCGGTCAATCGTTCGTTTTGAAGGGAATTGTCTCTTCAGCCGACGGTGAGTTGTTGCCGGGGGTAAATGTAAAAATACAAGGTACAACAGTGGGTACAATTACCGATATTGACGGTAATTTCCAATTAAATGTAAACAAAGGTGCTGTATTGGAGTTTTCTTATATCGGTTTTAAGAAACAAAGCATTAAAGTAAATAGTCAGCAAATGCTGAATGTAGAATTGGCTCCTGATCAAACAAATTTGGATGAAGTCGTTGTCGTTGGTTATGGTAAGGCTAAGCGTATAACGTTGACAGGTGCAGTTAGTGGAATACAGGCACGTGAGATTCGTAATGTTCCAACTAGTAGTGTACAGAATGCTTTGACAGGAAAGCTGCCGGGTTTTTTTAGTCAGCAACAGTCTGGTCAACCAGGTAAAGATGCTTCAGACTTCTTTATCCGCGGTGTCAGTTCATTGAATAATGATGGTAATAAACCGTTGATTATGGTGGATGACATGCAGTATACTTATGAACAGTTGTCTCAAATTAATGTCAACGAAATTGAAAGTATATCAATATTGAAGGATGCTTCTACTACGGCCATCTATGGTATCAAAGGTGCTAATGGTGTATTAGTAGTAAAGACTCGTCGTGGGGAGCAAGGTAAACCGAAAATTAATGTACGTTTGGAAACTGGTATGCAAACCCCAGTTCGTACGCCTAAATTTCTGAACGCTTACGAATCTTTACAATTAGTAAAGGAAGCACATACGAATGATGGTACTTTGTCTGATTTCCCGTATACTGAAGACGATTATCGTCGTTTCAATTATCGCACTAATCTTGATTTTGATGTGACTGATAACTTCAATATGCGTTTGGACGTTTCTTCACGCTTCATGGATATCAATGAACCGTACAATATGAATGTAACAGGTGAGCTTTATGATTTCTCTAAAATGCACCCTTATTCGGCTCCACTTTTGAATCCGGATGGTTCATTTGCTTATTTATATGATACGCAAGATAGAAAACCGACATTGAACGCACGGTTGGCAAATGAAGGATATAAACGTACTAGACGTAATGATAATAATATTTTGTATGGTGCAACATGGAAGATGGACTTCTTAACGCCAGGGCTTGCAGCTGATTTTCAATTGGCATATTCCAGTAGTGATGAAAATTATCGTGCAGTGATGCGTACACGATATCCGACTTATCATTACGATTCTGCAACAGGTTTGTATAATATCAATCCGAATGGAGTCTATGATTATGAGCAGTATTTTGTATATAACAGTACAGATAAAGCTATCAAAGATTTGAATATCAAAGCATCTTTGAAATATGCTCATGTTTTCAATAATGCACATGATGTAAATGTTATGTTTTTGTACAATCGTCAGAGTACAACGAATGAAAAGGATGCAGCTGTTCCCAATAATTTCGAAGGTTATACGATGCAGCTAGGCTATAAATATAAAAATAAATATTTGGTAGATTTGAACATGGCATATAATGGGACCGATCGTTTTGGTAAAGATAACAATTTCGGATTCTTTCCAGCATTGGCTATAGGTTATGCTATCTCTCAAGAAGACTTTTTCAAGAATGTAGATTGGTTGGGAAGGAATGTGCAGTTATTGAAGTTTAGAACTTCCTATGGTCTTGTAGGGTCAGATGTAGCAAGCGGCGATCGTTATCTGTATCGGCAAGTATATAAAACAGGTGATTCTTATACTTTTGGTGAAGGTAACAACTTTGGTGT
>PPYE01483008.1_pt1 | contig 29962 bp, 30 predicted proteins | sample 1559881 | NCBI WGS metagenome assembly PPYE01 (sample SAMN08240022, study PRJNA423297) | Human gut metagenome, whole genome shotgun sequencing project. | reverse complement strand
GGATTCGAACCAACGACCCCGAGATTACAAATCACGTGCTCTGGCCAACTGAGCTAAAGAGGCGGGTGGGTAAGCTTACCATATCGCGCCGCTACAACCAACTACCTTTGCTGCGATCAAGCCCTGGAGGATTCGAAGGGAGCTGGCCGTATGGGACTTACCCGTATTTCAACATGTTCTCGACAGACATCTTATCGATGTTTCTCGATTGCGGGTGCAAAGGTAGGCATTTTTTTTGAATACGCAATACCTTCATGAAAAAAAATATACCAAAATGGTAAAGAATATGATTTTTCAGTCTTTTTATATACCACAGCTCACTGAAAAAGACTACTTTTGTAACCATTATCAAACGTAACTATCATGACAACAGAAAGACCGATAACCTTACAGGAATACGCCATGCGGTTTGGAACTTACATGGGATTGTTCTGGATTTTCAAATTCATCTTCCTTCCCATAGGCTTTTCCATCCCGTTGCTTCAGCTCCTGTTTATCCTGATGACCCTCTTTGTACCGGTGTTAGGCTACATTTATGCACGCCGCTACCGCAACCAGTATCATGAAGGCAATTTTTCTTTCACTCAGGCTTTCAGTTTCTGCTTTCTGATGTATCTTTTTGCTTCTATCCTGACAGCGCTGGCACACTACGTGTATTTCCGCTTCATTGATCAGGGTTACTTGTTGAATACGTATCTGGACCAACTGGAAACTATAAAGGACTCCGTAACCGGCGACATGAAGATTTCCGTAGAACAACTTATCGGCAGTCTGAATGTCATTTCTTCTCTCAGTTCTTTGCAACTGACCTTTCAGCTGCTTTCGCAGAACTTCTTCTATGGAATTCTGTTAGCCATTCCCACCGGTCTGGTAGTCATGAAAAAGAAAAACTAATCGCTTTAGCAATATAAATATGGATATATCTGTAGTCGTACCTCTATATAATGAAGAGGAGTCCTTACCCGAACTGTATGCTTGGATTGAACGCGTAATGCATGAGCATCATTTTACCTACGAAGTTATCTTTGTAAATGATGGTAGTACAGACCACTCCTGGCAGGTCATCGAAGAACTTAGCCGGAAGTCAAAAGAAGTGAAAGGCATCAAGTTCCGCCGTAATTATGGAAAATCACCTGCCTTATTCTGCGGATTCAAGAAAGCAGAGGGTGATGTAATCATCACCATGGATGCTGACTTACAGGACAGTCCGGATGAGATTCCGGAACTTTACCGCATGATTACAGAAGACGGCTATGATTTGGTTTCCGGATGGAAACAGAAGCGCTATGACCCGCTGTCGAAAACAATCCCGACCAAACTATTCAATGCTACCGCACGTGCGGTTTCGGGAATACATAATCTGCACGACTTCAACTGCGGACTGAAAGCCTATCGCCGGGACGTAGTGAAAAACATTGAGGTGTACGGCGAAATGCACCGCTATATTCCCTATCTGGCAAAAAATGCCGGTTTCAACCGTATCGGAGAAAAGATTGTACATCATCAGGCACGCAAATATGGAAAGACCAAGTTCGGACTGAACCGTTTTGTCAACGGCTACCTGGATTTGCTTACCTTGTGGTTCTTGTCTACTTTCGGCGTGAAACCGATGCACATCTTCGGTTTTTTAGGCTCCATCATGTTCATCCTGGGATTTATCGCTGTCATTGTGGTAGGTGCCACCAAGCTCTATGACATGTATTGCGGCAATCCTTATCGTCTGGTAACCGAAAGTCCCTATTTCTATCTGGCACTGACCACCATGATATTAGGAACCCAGCTTTTCCTGGCCGGATTTATCGGAGAACTGATTGCACGTAATTCTCCTGAAAGAAACAACTATCAAATCGAGAAAGAAATTGAATAATGAAAAAACTACCGATTGTATTAGGTATCCTCTTGGTGGCAGTCGTTTCCTTTTTCCCAGCTTGTGAAGTGGAAAACTGTCCGCCCAATGCGCTGGCGTATGCCCAGTTTGCATTTGTAGACCAATATGGACGGTCTGTGCAGTACACCGATACACTGACGGTCATCGGGCAGTTGGAGACCGCTGATACGACAATTTACGACACGCTGATCAATAAGTCAACCAACACAAGTACGCTCAGCCTGCCGCTCAGCTACGGAGAACAAACCCGGTTTATTCTTCAGTATGCCAACCGCCAGCGAGACGTCCTTACAATCACCCACCGCAATATTCCTTACTTTATCAACCTGGATTGCGGTACTATGATGTTTTATGAGGTCACCGGTGCGGAAACTACTACCCGTATGCTCGATTCGCTTGTCATTACCAATCCGAACATAGATAATTATGAGAAAGAGAATTTCAAGATATATTTCACTATTTCTGATACTAACGAGTAGCTGTCTTTTGCTTTCTCCCTTGCAGGCACAGAAACCGGGCGTACATAAAGCAACTCCCGCAGAGATTAAAAAGGAAGACAAGAAGAAAGCTGAGCCGACAGAGTCTGTCCCGTTCTATCAGGGCACGAGCATAGGAGTGGAAATTGCCGGACTGGGAAGTTACCTGTTAGGCAGCGACATCCTGAACAGTGAAATTGCCGTACAAGCCAACTTGAAAAATCGCTTTCTTCCCGTCATTGAAGTGGGATACGGAAAGGCAGATGCCATAAATGACGGAAACAACCTGCACTACAAGACTTCCGCTCCTTATTTCCGTATCGGAATGGACTATAATGTGTTTTACAAAAAGACACACCTTCCGGGCTATTTGTATGTAGGACTTCGCTACGGTATGAGTTCATTCAGCTATGATGTAGACGGCCCCAGCATGACCGACCCCAACTATGGCGGAGAAATTTCCTATCCGTTTGCATATTCCGGCATGAAAAGTAATGCCAGCTGGCTGGAGGGAGTGCTCGGACTTAAAGTAAAAATATACAAAAGCTTCTGCATGGGCTGGAGCGTAAGATATAAAATGAGAATGAGCGTGAAAGGTCATGACAATTCCATTCCATGGTATGTGCCCGGATTCGGGAAAAATGCCGGAAGCAGCTTTAACTTGACGTATAATCTCATTTACAACTTACCCTTCTGATTCACATGAATTTAATTGAAACCATCTTATTGTCCGTCAGTCTGGCTATCGACTGTTTCACCGTATCCGTAACCAGCGGAATTATTCTGCACCGCATTCAATGGGGCACGTTTTTACGAATGGCTTTTTTCTTCGGGCTCTTTCAGGCACTGATGCCCTTCTTGGGATGGTTAGGTGCCAGCCGTTTCCAGCATCTGATTGAAGTCTACGACCATTGGATTGCCTTTGCCCTATTGGCATTTTTAGGTATCCGCATGATACGTGCGCAATTTAAAGAAGAAGAAACCGCTTCCTTCAACCCGACCAGTCTGAAAGTGACACTGGCATTGGCTGTAGCCACCAGTATTGATGCATTGGCCATCGGTATCTCGTTTGCCTTTGCCGGATTCAAACAACTGGAAAGTCTTTGGATGCCTCTGACCAGTATTGGAATTGCTTCTTTCGTACTCTCGCTGGCAGGAAGCCTCATCGGCGTATTCTTCGGCAAGCGTTTTCACCTGCGGGTGGAAATCTTTGGCGGACTGGTACTGATTGGCATCGGTATCAAAATATTAGTAGAACATTTATTCTTGCAATAAAATCATGAACAAAAACAACTTAAAATGGCAGTTGCCGTTTCTTGTGCTGCTCATCGTAGGAACGGTACTGATTCTGAGAAAACAATCTCCTTACCAGACCGACCAGGGACTGGTATTCGGTACGGTCTATAAAATTACTTACCAGTCATCCGAAAACCTGAAAGAAGAGATTGAGAAAGAACTGCAGAAAGTAGACAACTCTTTGTCGCCGTTCAACAAGCAGTCGGTCATTACCCGCATCAACCACAATACAGACATGCATGCCGACAGCCTGTTTGTGTATGTATTCAATATGGCCAAAGAAATCTCCAACGAAACCGGAAAGGCTTACGATGTAACCGTGGCTCCGTTAGTCAACGCCTGGGGATTCGGCTTCAAGCACTCTCAGTTTCCTGATTCACTGACCATCGACAGCCTGCGCCAGTTTGTAGGTATCGACAAAGTACAGCTTAATGCAGAAGGAGAAGTAGTTAAAGCCGACCCGCGCATGATGCTCGACTTCAGCTCTATCGCCAAAGGGTTTGGTGTGGACTGTGTGGCACGGTTGTTCGACCGCAAAGGTATCAAGAACTACATGATTGACATTGGTGGAGAACTGGTACTGAAAGGACAGAACAGCAAAATGGAAACCTGGCGTATCGGCGTGAACAAACCTATTGATGATTCTTTATCTGTCAATCAGGAACTGCAGACCGTGTTAGAAATCACCAATGCCGGTATGGCTACTTCGGGCAACTACCGCAATTTCTATTACAAAGACGGAAAGAAGTATGCACATACCATCGACCCTCGCACGGGATACCCGGTACAGCACAATATTCTTTCATCTACCGTCATCGCCAAGGACTGTGCCACAGCCGATGCATACGCCACTGCCTTCATGGTACTGGGACTGGATTCAGCCAAGGCCATCTGTAGTGCCCATCCTGAGCTGGATGCCTATTTCATCTACTCGGACAAAGACGGGAAATTGCAGACTTACTCCACTGAGGGTATGAAGAAATACATGCGAAACTAAAAAAGGCCTTGTCCAAGACAAGATATAAAAATGCCGGAACGTAAAAAAGTACGCTCCGGCATTTTTTATCTTATCAAGATACTGCACCAGCCTTCTTCAGGCAAAAGCATCCGTACAACCTTCTTTTCCCAGTACTTCTTAGGAAGTACTGAAGTACTGCCGTGAAAGTACCAGAGTACTTCTTAGAAAGTACTGGAGTACTGCCAAGGAAGTACTGACACATCTCCAGTCGGTTCAAGAAAAGACCTTATAATTATCCTAGTACATTTCCTAAATAGAGGAAGAACATACCAATCAGCACTAATATCAAATCGACCACCTTGCTCTTCAGGTTCTTCTCGCGGAATATCATGGCACCAAACAGGAAGGAAACCACCACGCTTCCCCGTCGCACCATAGACACGATGGAAATCATGGCCCCGTCCATACCAAGCGCATAGAAATACACGAAATCAGCTGCCGACAAGAATACGGAAATCAGGATAATGCACCAGTCCCAGTGAAACGGTGTACTGCTTTTCCGCTTGGGCCACCACAGGAACATCAGCACTCCTCCCATCAGGAAAAGCTGGTACACATTGTACCACGCCTGTACCACCATGTTGTTGAAGCATCCCATCAGGTATTTATCGTACAAACCGCTGACCGCACCTAACACAGCCGCCAGCACCACAAACCAAATCCATTTGTCGTGCTTGAAATCGATTCCTTCCTTCTTGCCAGAACGGCTCAGCATGAAGAACGATATGATGGCCATCAGCACACCAATCCACTGGTACACATTCAAGCGTTCACCAAATATCAGCAAGGCACCTACCAGTGTCATGACCGGACGGGTAGCATTGATGGGGCCGACAATGGTCAAGGGCAGGTGTTTCATACCGAAATAACCGAACGTCCACGAAGAAAGCACGATAAACGATTTCAGGATAATGAACTTATGCACCTCCCAACCTGCTGAAGGCACGTAGAAAAGCGTATCCTGCAAAGCCTCCGGATGAAAGTACGAAACTAAAATAAACGGTAAAAAAATCAGACTCGAAAAAAGCGTGTTCAGTCCCAGTACCGGAAGAACCGCATTGTTTGCCAACGATTTTTTCTTGAAGACATCATAAAAGCCCAGCAACGCCGCTGAACAAAAAGCCAGTAATAACCACATGTTTTCTTGATTTTTGTAAACCGCCGCAAAGGTACGACAAAAATCCCAAACTCATTGCACAATTCAAAAACTCTCTCTAACTTTGAATGAAATGAACGAACAGGTAATACAAAAACTAAAAATCCTGACTGAATCCGCCAAATACGACGTGTCATGCGCTTCCAGCGGTACTTCCCGCAAAAACACACGGGGAGGAGTCGGTAATACAGTAGGAGGATGGGGCATCTGTCATAGCTTTTCGGAAGACGGACGCTGCATTTCCCTGCTCAAGATTATGCTGACCAACTACTGCATCTACGATTGTGCCTACTGTATCAACCGGGTGAGCAACGACATTCCACGGGCCACTCTTTCCGTTACGGAACTGGTGGAGCTGACCATGGAGTTCTACCGGAGGAATTATATAGAAGGATTGTTTCTCAGTTCGGGAGTAGTACGTAATCCCGACTACACCATGGAACGCCTGGTACGGGTGGCCAAAGACCTGCGGCTGGTGCACCGTTTCAACGGTTACATCCACCTGAAAAGTATCCCCGGTGCCAGTGAAGAGCTGGTACGAGAAGCCGGACTATATGCCGACCGTCTCAGTGTCAACCTGGAAATCCCGACAGAAAAGAATTTAAAACTGCTGGCACCGGAGAAAGACCACCAGAGTGTGTATCTTCCGATGAAATACATCCAGCAAGGCATACAGACCTACCAGGAAGAGCGCAAGCACTATCGTCACACTCCCCGCTTTGCTCCTGGCGGACAAAGTACCCAGATGATTGTAGGAGCCACCCCCGAAACTGACAAGGATATCTTGCAGGTATCTTCTTCGCTGTATGAAGAACCTACCATGAAACGAGTGTATTATTCAGGCTATATTTCGGTGAATACGTATGACAAGCGACTTCCTACCTTGAAGCAACCACCTCTGGTACGCGAAAACCGTCTTTACCAGGCCGACTGGCTGCTACGCTTCTATCAGTTCAAGGTAGACGAAATAGTGGACGACCAGAGTCCTAATCTGGACTTGGAGATTGATCCGAAACTGGCCTGGGCCCTTCGCCATCCGGAGTTTTTCCCCGTCAATATACAGACCGCCGATTATGAAACCATCCTGCGTGTACCGGGCATCGGAGTAAAATCCGCCCGCCTGATTGTGGCTTCCCGCCGTTTCTCCCGCATCGGATTCTACGAACTGAAAAAGATGGGAGCCGTCATGAAGAAGGCCAAATACTTCATCACTTGCAATGAACTGCCCGACAAGACCATTCATGAGTTAGGTGCCTACGGGGTACGGAAACTTCTGCTCCCTACTCCCCGCAAGAAGATAGACGAGCGTCAGCTGAGTTTTGACTTTGGAGATACAGAAGAAGCTGCCCCCACAAACGAGTGAAGGCAGCTTCCTTATTTTTATGCATCCAGCATTTTCAGCGGATAGACACTTCCATTACAGGCTGTTCCTTTATGGTATCCAATGGTACCGCTCTGTACTTGACACGCTGAAAATCAATCTTGTTCAAATCAATGCTACGTATAGCAGAATTATACATGGTACGATAATAAATCATCCGATGCCGCATATCCGTGGCCGAAGTCCACTGTGTAGCACTTGGGATATTGACAGGCACTTTTCCTTCCGCGAACTCAATTCCCAATGGAATATCAAAGTTGTTCAAAATCTGAAATCCTTGAAGTACGGTCTGACGGACATTGTCCTGCACAGGAGCTGTAGCCTGATAAAAGGCAGCCCGTACAAAACGGGAAGGAGGAGTCACATCACCGGGAATACCCAAGAATCCGCTTCCAACTCCGAAAGAACGAAGCTCCACATTCCCTAACGACTGAGGTTGGGCACTCCCCGGATACAGATTGACGTAATTATTCAGGTTGGTCAGTTGCCACTCATACCCTGGAGAGTTGGTCAGCACCCCTAACTTATCTTCATAAAAATGCAGTTCTCCGCCTACTATTTCCAATACGACCTGACGTCCTGATACATCGGCAAAACGCCAGTGCACAGTCGATGCACGTGGGTCAATGGCCACTACATGTACCTGCTTCAGGCTTTCCATCACTTCATCCACCGTCTTGCAGTTGCCTAATACCCAGGAAACCAACTGTAAATCGGCAATGGAAGACGATTTATATTCTGCTTTATACGCTTCATACTGTCCGTAATTCGGGAAATAGAACAGACCGGCAGAGAGACCTTCTTCGTTCAAACCTTCTGCCACGAACTCCTTTTGTTCTACCGCAAGGCCCACATATCCATATTTTGCCGTAAATTTCATGCCATCCTGTCCGCCGGGCACATACGACTGAACCGTATAACCACGTGGCACCACCACATAGCAACTGTTCAAATCACTTCCACCCCATTCAATGGTACGGGCAAGAATGCGTGTGCTGTCTTTTGCTGTCAAGGTGATACCTGTGCAAGCCTGAGCAGGCTGTGACTGGAAGACGGCCACTGTGGCCATCAATCCCAAGAGCATAGATTTGTAATTCATCATTCAATCTGTTTTTATTATATAACAAAAAACTGTTCCTTTTGTTTCAGTTTATCGTTTTTACTACTTTTGCTCCCTGAAATCCTCTATACACAAAGATACGAAATTCTCATAAACCATGACAGTTTTTCAATACGATTCCACTTTTGAAGGTCTGCTTACTGCCCTGTTCGATGCCTATTATCGCCGGACTTTTCCCGACCTGCTGGTTGCAGAGAAGGAACCGCTTCCGCTTTTTCATGAGGAGGTACATCAGGTGGTAACAGATGCGGAAAAGACAGAACGGGTTTGGAAACTGTTGTCACGTAAACTTTCCCGAAGGGCACTTGCCTCCCTTACCTATTGCTGGCTCTCGGAGACACCGGAAGCTGCCATGCTCCTTTTTCGCTACATGCGGAAAGTAACCGATACACCGGCCTCTATCGAACAAAATTTCGCAGACCCAGATGTGTTAGGAGTGTATCAGCTAAGCCAAAAAGTAGCAGACGAGCGAATGAGGGTACTTCAGTTCATGCGCTTTCAAAAAACAGCCGACCAGGTATATTTCGGTATCATGGAACCCCTCTACAACGTCTATCCATTGACCATCCATCATTTTCGTGACCGGTTTGCCGACCAGCTGTGGATAATCTACGATGCCCGCCGTCACTACGGCTACTATTACGACCTGAAAGAAGTAAGCGAAATCACATTTGAAAACTCTCGTGCTGGCTTCCTGCGAGATGGTAAATTGGAAGATGAGCTGCTGGATAAAAACGAAAAACTTTTCCAGGAGGGCTGGAAAAGCTATTTTCACAGTGTATGTATTCAATCCCGACTGAATCCCGTAAAACACAAAAAGGATATGCCGGTCCGTTTCTGGAAATATCTTACCGAAAAAGACTAACCCAGCGGGAACAATTCATCCGGATAGCCTATATCGACCAAAAAGAGTGCATGTCCCGGTACGGATGTACCTGCACTGCAACGGTTCTTCTCTTCTATCACCTTCCGGAAACCTTCCACCGAAAGTTTGCCGCGTCCCACTTCTACCAGCGTACCGACAATGGCCCGAACCATATTCCGCAGGAAACGGTCTGCCTGAATGGTAAATACCCATTCCGTTTCGCTTACCTGGTCCCAGTGAGCGTGCATAATCTTGCAGTTATTGGTCTTCACATCCGTATGCAATTTGCTGAAGCTCGTAAAATCCGTGTAATCGAACAAAGTCTGCGCCGCCTCATTCATCTTTGCAAAATCCAAAGGCTGGAACAATCGCCAGCAATATGCCCGGTTAAACGGATTCTTCTGTGTAGTGACGTAGTATTTGTACGTACGATAAGTCGCATCAAAGCGGGCATGCGCATCCTGATTCACTCTCCGCACACGGTACACCGATATATCCGGCGGCAGCAAACGGTTCAGTTTATCCGTCACCGTATCTTCATCCAGCATCCATTCCACATCAAAATGTGCCACCATCAGGCGGGCATGTACTCCGGCATCCGTACGTCCAGCCCCCACCACTTCAATGGCCTCATCCCGCAAGAAAGTATGCAGCGCTTTCATCAGCGTTTCCTGCACACTGCTTCCGTTCGGCTGTATCTGCCAGCCATGATAGTTAGTACCGTCGTAGGCCAAATAAATGAAATATCTGAACATAACTTCTTGAATTATCGGGCAGTAATATGGAAACAACCTTGTTTCAACTCGTATTTCACATAACAGCGGTCTGCCTTACGAAGGTCACGCAACACTTCCGACAGCACCAGTTTCAATGTATCCGAACTCACATCCTGCATAGGACGACCATCGGGGTCTTCTACCTTCTCAAAACGCTTCCAGCTCACATCAAACGTCGTTCCATAAAAATGACAGGAGTTCAGCGAAGCATTTCCGTTAGTTCTCCGCAGACGCTTCACATCATCCTTCGTACGGGTCACTGAAGTTACAATGATTTTATTAGGGTTCAGCCCTTTGTTTTCCAGTGAATCCAAGAAATTAACTCCGATGGTATCCAGCAGTGCACTGGCCTGAGGTATCAGGTAGGGAATTGAATGTGTCAAAGAGTCCAGGCCATAACGTTCACAAGCAGCAATTTCAATCAACCGATCCTTCATATCTTCCGCCTCTTCACGGGAACTGATAGGACGAATACCGATTTTTTTGGCTGAAGCCAGTTGTACATCATTCAAATCTCCAAACGAACGTTTATAGCTGATAACTCCCCTGATATTGCGCGGATTGTTCATTTTCATTGACATGTCTTTTTCCTTACATCCTGCCAGACAGATTCCAGCAAATAAAGCCACCGCCAGACATGACTTGACTAATAATTTCATTTCTTTTCCATTTTTAATTCCATGCAAAGATAGCATAAAAAGCAAGAAGCACAAAACTACCGAATAAAGGCCAGGACAATACACATTATTACTTTTGGTTATTACGCATAAAAAAATGTAAATAGGACATTCCATGGAAATCTTCTATCTTTGCGCCCGAAATAAAATTAAAATCACTAAAAACAAACAGATATGTTCAAGAAAGAAAACAGAGCCAATACCCTCCATGGTATTTTATTGATTGCATTATTTTCTTTTGCAGCCTTCTACATTGCCGAAATACCCTTCGTGAAAAGTCTTTCTTTCAGTCCGCTGATTGTGGGCATCATTTTGGGAATGCTTTATGCCAACAGCCTGCGCAACAAATTGCCTGAGACATGGGTTCCCGGTATCAAGTTCTGCACCAAGCAGGTGCTGCGTGCCGGTATCGTACTCTACGGATTCCGTCTGACACTGACACAAGTAGCCGCCGTAGGACTCCCCGCAGTGGTTATCGATACCATCATCGTCGCCGGTACTATTTTCCTGGGCATCTGGCTAGGCAAACTGATGAAAATGGACAAAGATACTTCTCTTATGACTGCTACCGGTAGTGCCATCTGTGGAGCTGCAGCCGTACTGGGTGCAGAACCAGTGGTAAAATGTGAAGGACATAAAACGGCCATTGCCGTATCTACGGTAGTCATTTTCGGAACCATTTCCATGTTCCTCTATCCGATTATGTACCGTGCCGGTATGCTGGATGCACTGGGAGATACGGGAGTAGCCATCTACACAGGAAGTACTCTGCATGAAGTTGCTCACGTAGCAGGAGCAGGAAATGCCATGGACCCGACCGATTCATTAGGTATTGCCGGAACAGCTACCATCACCAAGATGATTCGCGTCATGATGCTGGCACCGGTACTGGTCATCATGAGCTTTGCATTGGCAGGACGGAAAAAAGCAAATCCTGAAGGTAAAACCGAAAAGAGCAAAATCACCATACCCTGGTTTGCATTCGGATTCATCGGTATCATCTGTCTGAACTCCTTGCTGCAATACCTCACAGGAGCCGAAACCGTAAAAGATATTCCACTGAACGGTGCCATTGAGTACATCGATACCTTCATGCTGACAATGGCCATGACAGCACTGGGCACAGATACCAGCCTGGAGAAATTCAAACAAGCTGGTGCTAAACCGTTCTTGCTGGCAGGATTGCTTTACATCTGGCTGGTAGGCGGAGGATACTTGCTGACACAATATATCACTCCAATGTTTGGATAAAGATAGTTCTCAGAAACAATAAGGGCAGGCGTAAACAAATACACCTGCCCTTATTGTTTTTACATGTTCCGATACTGTTTGGGCGACATGCCCGTATAACGTTTGAAGTATTTCCCGAAAAAGGAAATATCCGAAAAGTTCAACGAATAGGCTATTTCCTGCACCGTCATATCCGTAGAACGGAGCTTAGCCTGCGCATCGCGTATGATGAACGAAGAAAGAATGTCGGTCAAGGTCTTTCCGGTAACTTTCTTTACCGTTGTACTCAGATGCTGGGGTGAAAGATGCAGCTTCTCGGCATAGAAAGAGACATTGCGTTCCGTTTTATAATACTGTACCACAATGCGTACCAGTTCCTTTACAATTTCCTGATTTCGATTGTATCTCGGCGAATCCTCCATTTCTCCTCTATTCTTATACACACCACCTAAAGAAAGGAGCAACTGCGTATAAATCAAGCTGACTTGCATTTCGCTCATTTCCTCTTTTATCTTCTGCCGACGAATTAACAGACGGATAGTATCCCGGAACAATTCATATACGTCTTTTCTCATCTCAATTACCGGCCGCTCGAATATATAAGGAGTATACTCCACGGTATAAGAAAACAACTTGGCTCCTTCTATCAGTTTTTTGGAAAAACCAACGAAAATAAACCGGCAGTCTTTACTCTGCTCCTGAATTTGAAAAAATACTCCCGGAAATATAATAGCCAATGAACCTTCTTTCAAATCATAACATGTCAAATGGATTTTCATCCTGCAACTACCTCTCAGACAAAGCAGAAAAATACATCCAGGGAAAGGAGCTGAAGTCTGGAACAAGTGATAAAAACCGCCCATCATGTCTATACCTGCCACCATATCCTGATTTTCCGGCAACAAATCAAGTCTGTCAAATCGCTTCATTCCTTAATTTCTTCTATAGGTGTCACATCTTGTATGTTTTTGTTCTTTTTGCGGAAACGCAACAAACGGACCATATCCATCAATGCATATACAATGGAAGAAATTCCCAACACAATAAAGGGTATCTCAGCCGTAGCAAACGGATTGAACAAGACCGTAATTCCCGCTGCTAAAACCAATACGGGCACCACATACACTCCAAATGGAACCGGCATGAATGAACGGGCTGCAATCAGATTAGCCAACTGACTGATACCGCCTAATACCAGCAGAATGCCCAACACATACATCAGCACCCCGACAAAGAAAGAAGGCATGATAATCAGCCATACCCCGAAAAGCGCACTGCCTAACGCAACTACAGGAAAAACCGGACGAGGAGTATCCCCCTTACTTTTGTTCAACAGGGCCAGATAGGAAAACAATCCAACCAATCCGGGAATAAGAAACAACACCCCGATAGTAATTACCAGGTAACCAACTGCCACATCTGGCCATGTGACCAATAATATACCGATAACTAATGCACAGAGCGAGCTGACTAATGCATAATTCAAAGATTTCATACTTCGTCCATTTTTAAATTCACTATCCAAAGGTAATGAAAAACTATCAATAAACAAATCATTCGCCCAAAAGGATAAAAAACCATCACTTATCCGGCATAACTGTGCATTCCTCCGAGTACATAGTTTACGCCGAAATAGGTCATCAGTATAGCAGAGAACGATACGATTAAAAACCAATGAAAAAAGTATGGATTTTTGAAATGAGGGAGACTTTGCACATGAAAAGCCATTCCATAAAGCATGAAAGTAACCAGAGCCCAGACTTCTTTCGGGTCCCAGGCCCAATAGCTGCCCCAGGACACGTTGGCCCATACCGCACCGATAAAAATTCCTATTCCCAAGCACAACACTGCCGGATAAAGCAAGACCCGACAAAATAAAGTCAGCCGTTGCCGCTGCCACGTATGCCGCCGAATACTCAATGCCAGAATACTACACAGACACATCAAAGCAAACAAGGCATACGACACCATAATCAATGAGACATGCAGACTCAGCCAAGGTGACAGCAATACCGGCATCAACGGGGTTATCTGCGGATTCATCTCGCTCAGATAAGCTACCAGCAAGGTAAAACCGGAAAGCAATAAACCGGCTGGAAGTAAAAAAGAGAAGCGCCGCTGCCATATACAAGTACACAATAACAGAAATCCCGCTAAAAAAAGCATTGTTTCATGTCCGTTTCCCAAAGGAATCCGTCCTCCAATATACCAGCGAAGCAAATAAGAAGTCCAATGAAACAGACAGGCCATCCATACAGCCCCTACCCATATTCGTCGCCACCTACTCCTCCAGTTTCTTACCTTATCGCCTTCTTGCATCACACAGGAATAGATCCACCAGCCCAAAGCCAGCAAACCTAAAGAAAGATTAGCCATAAACAAAATTTTAGTGAACGGTACCGCATGATAGAAAATCTCTGCACGTATTCTTAACGGCGATAACGGAGTGACACTTCCATCCTCCGGCAAAGGACGGATAAAAGTACCTTTCTGAAGCATCAGTACCATACCGACCTTCTCATCCAGTTCCAGCACTTCTTTTTCCAACTTTTTTGCCTGACGGTTCTCCAACCAGCCTTTCTCATGCGTATTCCGCAATTCGCCCTGTAGTCTCTGCAACAACCTCTCCAATCGATAGGTCTTTCCATCAAACAAGTCTACCAGTGCGGCATACTCCGATTTCAATCCTAATTCCTGCCTCAACCGTTCACTTTTCACCCGAAACATTGGTTCGTGCTGCCATTCTTCGGGATAAAGTAACCAGCTGGCCACCACTTGTTCCGGTGTCAAACCATGATAAGAAGGTTTTCCGCTCAACTTGATTACAAAGTCACGGGCCAGTGTATGGAAGGGCGCCACACGGTCGTGGTATATCACCTGACGCATCTTCAGCTTTTCCGCATCCTGACGGGCCAGGACACTGACTGGATGAGCTTGAGCTATCAACTGGAAAGCGCATACTCCCAGCCATACCAGTCCCGTTTTTCTCCATAGCGGATGACGTAACAAGCGGAAAAATGTCTCCTTCCGGCTGCCTAACAGCCATAAAGAAGAGAAAGCCAGACACAAATACCCGGCATAGGTCACAGCAATTCCCCAAGGGTCATAGTTTACACTCAACCAGCTTCCAGACAAATCCGGGTCGTATGATGACTGATAAAAACGATAACCTTCTACAGAAAGAATGTGATTCATCGAAATTACCTCTTCTTTCCATTTTCCATTCACTTTACAACTCACGTAACTCTTGTAATCAGAAGGAGCTTCCGTTCCCGGATAATAAACCACCCTGAAGCTGTCCAAAGAAAGACTGAAGGGCAATACCCTCGTTTGCTGATCGGAAGTCCGGATAAAACTCTTCACTTCTTGCCCCTGCACCAGATGTACATACCCTTTTTCGCCTGTCAGGTAGGTAAGCATGGCCCCTCCCAGTATCACTAAAAGAGAGCCATGCCACCACAAGACCGGGAGGCGCTTCCACAGCCGGCATTTGCCACATGCCCGCACAAGCCCGAAAGCCAGCGCACCCCACAAGCCACAAAACCAACAAGCATGATATATATGTGTCTGGACAAAAGTTGTTCCGTATGCATGCTCTAAAAAAGTAGCTATGGCCAATACTCCCATCAGCACCACATAAAGAACTACCCAGACGTTTTTCCACAGACGTTCTTTCATACAAACTAAAAATCAGGATACTGTGTATGCTTCATCATTTTTGTGCCCATGCACTCCATCTCTATCAGCCAACCCGGACGACAGACAGGAGCCAATAGAATCACTTTTGGCATTTCCGGGAAACGCTGGTCGAACATCTCCCGCACTACGGCATAATCTGCCGCATCGCGCAGGTAAACCAACATCTGTCCGATGTCATCGAACGACATTTCTGCTTCCTTCAACAAGGTCTCCACGTTTTCCCACATGCGTTCGGTCTGTTTCCGGATATCACCCGGATACACTACTTCCCCCCTGTGATTGATACTGGCCGTACCGGATATGAAAACCTGACGTCGGTCGCCATAATCCACATACGTACCACGCTCAAAACTTACTCCATACTCATACGTAGGATTCAGATGAGTCGGTGCATATAAATAATGAATCTGCTCCTGACGGATACCCAATACGGCATACGTATCCATCTGTACCAGTACCTGTGTATCGGCATGACGCCCGCCGATACCGGTACTGGCTATATAATGTGTTTGTGGTGTCAAACCCTGCGTCACAAACACTTCGTTACGGGCTTTCACCACTCCGGCATAATTCACATCTACATTCTGTACAAAAAACCAGGTACGAATGCAGTTCTCGGCCAGATGCCCTCCCTGTGCAATCAGTTGCAGGATATAATCATTCAGCAGCAAACGAGTCTGGTATTCTGAATTGGCCGCCCGGTTAGAAGCCGAACCACCCCACAGATGGCGGTAAGCCCCATGTGACACTTCGAACAATCCGCTTTCCAGCGCACGACATTGCACACCGGATTGCAGATATACCCATAAAGCTATTTTTGTTCCGTTCAGCGGGGGCTGTTCCACAATCGAACAGGCACAGACCGAGCTTTCTGGCACCTGTACCGCCAGCCAATCGGCCTGATTGGCGGCATCGCTTAAAAAATAACGTTTGAACACGGCAACAGCTCCCTTCAACTCATTCTCCAACAGTTGATAATACGTATCGAGCAAAGTATCCAATTGCTCCTGATACGTCAAAGAAGGCCGAGTAACATGAATCATCACATGGTATTCAGCGACTCCTTCAGCCGGTTCAAAACGTGAAATTTCTACTAATGTATTTTCTTGTGACTTGTGGTTTCGTAGTTGTTTGTGGCTCATATTCATACTATTTTAATATTCAAGGTTTGGCACCTCCATTTATCCAATCATCTATCAAGTTCAATAATACCGGCTCAGCCGAAAGAATGTCCTGATGGTCATGGTGCACATGACCGTTTTCATGCAGTACCTGATACAGAAAGCTGTTTTCCGCATCTGCCGGTTTCACCCTCATAACGTCTGGATTCACTACAGACGGGACATTTACCAGCTGTTCATAGCTTTTCCCTGCTGTCAGAAACAAGTGTCCTGCCGCTGAAGTGCTTCCTCCATGGCAACTGGCACAGCGGGAGTCAAACACTTGCTGCTGCACAGCCTGAAACATGCCGACTTGCTGTTCACCCACGTCCATACGAATCGTGTCTTCTGCCGTTTCCGAGCAATCGACCCTGGCAAAGGTCACTACCCGCTCCCGAATGCGGTTAATCACGCACAATTCGATTTGAGTGACTTCATCGGTCACTCCCGACATCACCACCTGCACCGTACCATCTTCTCCTGCCTGCGAAGGCATCACATTGGCAGAAGTCAGTGCATATTCACTCTTCGCATCAAAACCAGCCACGGCTACCGTATATCCGGAAGGCCAGGTATCCATACCCGTTACCTTTCCGGTGAACTTCACCGTACGTCCGCCTTCTGCCGTAGCAGGCACTGCTTCATAGATACGTCCTTCATCGCAGGAGACCAAGCATAGGATTCCCAGCCCCAAGAGTATCCATCCATACACCTTTCTTTTCATCATACCCTCCTCTTTAGAACGTGTACTGAAGCATCACCGTGGCATTATGGGTCGCTATTCCCAAGTCGTCATTATCGCGGTCAAGTTGTGTATCGTGCCCCCAGCGCCCTACAAACTGATACATAGCCTGTAGTTTCAGGTTACAGCCTTTAAAGAAGTAGTTCACTCCCACGGCCGGCATATTCATGAACCCGTTTGTATCCATTCCGTTGCGGTTAAAGAAATCATAACGTGCCGTAGCTTGCAGACGAGAAGTCACGAAATAGCCTCCCTGCACGTATCCGCCCAGATAGTGATACCCCTGGTCAATCTTCTGCCGTTTGGTAAAGCCCACGTGCATGTAATACATTTCCGCTCCCAGATAGAGTTTTCTTTTCAACATGGCAAACTCCAGTCCGGCACGGTAATCGTTCGTACTTTCGTTTTCACTCTCCACATTCAATGAAGTGGATACTCCCAGCATCAGCTTGTATTCATTCAGCCGGTTAGGATTTCCCTGCGTAGAAGGCATCACTCCTTTGGGCATGTAGGTAAAACGTCCGGCATAAAGCAAGGAAGGAATGTGCCAGTCGTCACTGAACGTCTTTCCTGCCGTATTCACCGAAATACCTGTACCATTGAATAGTCCCACTTCATAACCAAACTTGTCCGCCAGCAGACCGTGTACTTCCACTCCCAAGTCGAATCCCGTTCCGATATTGGGAGTCACGGCATTCAACGAATAGGGCAGAATCACCGGAGCGGTCAACGACAGCGGTAAGGAGGGCATCAAGGTTTCTCCTAACGTAGTCAGGTAAGCATGCGAAAAAGGAGTCTTAAACTTACCCACACGGATAGAAAACTGTTTTTTCAGCTCCACATCGAACCAAGCCTGTTGCAACAAGGCTGCGCCCGTAGCCGCCGCATTCAGTGACAAATTGAACGACACTTTGCCAAAGGCTTTTCCTGTAAAGCCCAACACGGCATAAGGAATGGCAAAACCGGAATTAGCCACATTGTCCTGATTATAGGCCTTGTCCAGTCCTTCATCGTCATACCAGTTGAAGTTGGCGCTTGTCTGCACCAACAGATAAGGCTTGAACACAAAATCTCCTTTCTTGGAAGCGATGGTAAATCCCTCTCTTCCAGCCAGCGACACAATACCATTTTCCGTCTCTTCTTCATGTTGTGCCAGTGCTGTCAATGGAATTAGCGCAGACAGACACAAGGCAGTCAGTATTTTTTTCATAAGTTATCAGTTTCTATACTTAATGATTAAAGTGAATTTAAAAATGCAATCAAGGCATCACGGTCTTCCTTGCTCATGCGCTTAAACAAGTTTTTCGAAGCTTCCGCCTCTCCTCCGTGCCACATGATAGCCTCTACAAGGTTACGGGCGCGTCCGTCGTGCAGAAAATAGGTATGTCCGTTCACCACTTCCTGCAAACCGATGCCCCATAATGGAGTGGTACGCCATTCATTCCCCCGGGCCAGACCACTTACGTAATTGTCGTTCAAACCCACACCCATAATTTCCGACCCCATATCATGCAGCAGAAAATCAGAATACGGATGGATGGTCTGATTGCCCAACCACGGCAATTCCGTACCGTTCAGCAAGGTGGCTCCTCTTACTTTTGTGTGCAGCGTAGTCACATGGCAAAGATGGCATTTCGCCTCATAGAATTTCTGTTCTCCTTTCTGTACCTGCGGATCATTCACATTCCGGCGGGCTGGCACACCCAGACAGTGCATATACAAGTCCACATCCTCCATGTCCTCGGTCGACACGTCCAACTGGTCGTACGAAAGTCCCATCATACTGCCCTGGTCCATCTGTATCTGTCCCTCACATATCTCCTCGGGATAACGGCTGTTGGTCACTCCCATGTCACTGGAGAATCCTAATTCCACCGTCAAATCGGCATGCTGTGCCTTGTTGCCCGAAAGTCCCAGACGAGTTACTCCACGCTCATTGATATAATTACACCGTCCGCTAATGCCGTATTCGGGGTAATTACTTTTGGCAGCCAATGCTTCAATTTCTTTCTGGTCGAGCGCCATCATCTGTCCCATCCCCACATGACGTAACGGTATACGGACAGAACAGAACAAATCTTCCGGACGGATACTGTCGGCATACCACTCCGTAATGGTATAGGTCGGCCTGCAAAGCTCATAAGTTTCTCCATCGGGAAATTCGAATGTCTGATAATCATACTTCACAGACAATTTACCCTCCGGCTTCACCCCATAAATAGCCTGGTCATGAAGCACACGGCCGTAGTTCTGAAAGAACGCTCCGTTCTTTCGGGTGATATATACCAACATGGAAGAAAAACCGTAATTTCCTGAGCCACCTTCACTCCACAAAGTAGGCTTGGTACGTCCGGCATTCCGGTGACAACTTCCACAGGAATAACCGGCATACACGGGACCTAATCCACCATCCTGGTTACTACTGGTACGCACATCGTCATACAATCCATCTCCGTCGTTGAAACGGCTGCTGTAAATACCCGACAGCCACGACGCTTCAAAGTCGTAAGCTTTCGAAGAAGTCAGAAAATTGGTAGCCGTACCGGCTGACAGTGCAAAGCCTTCCGGCACCTCCACGTACTGCTGGTCGGTTCCTTCTTTCTCACAGCTCCATAGAAGACAGGGGAAAAGTCCGTATAACAAAAATTTTACTATTCTCATTTATTCTTCTCTTTTTCGGAAACATACAGAGGAAGTAAAGGAGGGCTTCCCCTTCTTTACTCCCCTGCCTGCCATTCATCAAAAATTTATCTTCATTCTTAATCTACCGTACGTGCTTGTCCGTCTTTGAACAACAGGAATTCCAAGGTATGGAAACCACGTACATTCTGTGCGGCAGAAATGGCTTCACTGTCTTCTGAGTAGTCGCCACTCCATTCCATCTGGCTGTAATCTCCTGAATTCAGGATGTTCACGATGGCAGCCTGGTCAAGCGGCCAGCTGTCCATGTTCGGGTCAAGCCCCTGATCTGCTACCGGACCAAACAGGAAAGCCTCACTCTTCTCCCACGGTTCACGAGCACTAATCCACGCATCACAAGCATCCTTGAAAGCCTGATTGGTTGGGTTGGCTGCCAGCGTATTCACCTTGTCATACAAAGTAGCCACTCTGTCTTTCAAGTCTGAATAAGTGGGTAATACCACTACATCCACGTAGTTCTTTACCACCGGACTTAGCACTGCTTCCGATAATGCATCACAAGCTGGTTTTACCTTATCTTTCAACAGGACACTCAATTCACTGCAGGCTTCCTGAGCTGCCAGACTTTGTTCGCTGTTAATATGGTTACGGAACGGTTGCGGAATGGCTAAAATCTTATCGTAAGCATTCTTGATAGCCGACAAAGTATTATCTGCCAGTTCCTGCTGCCCGTTGCTCACCAATACCGCGTACAAGGATTGCGCGGCCACCTGAGTTTTATCAATAGCAGCTCCGCTAATCAAAGCCTCACTGCGCACGCCACAGAAAGCATTACAGATAGATACGATGTTATTGGAATAGTCTTCGCGCGAATGCCAGCTATACCAGGATTCTACAGCATAGAGGGCTTCTGTCACCTTCCCTGCCTGGTATTTGGAATACGGGTCACCGATTTTTGTTTCCCCCACCTCATTGGCAATGTCAACACAACCATCTATCACTTGTTGTACGCAAGAACCTGCACTGTTAAATGGTGCCCCATGATTTTTAAAGGTCACGGCATAACTTTCACCTCCCTTGTAACTGGTAGCCCAGTACCCATACAAATCGGAAGCATCTTTACGGAGTAAGGTAACTACTGCCTTCATGTAGTTGTTCCAGCTCGTCGCATTTTCCGACGTATAATCAATGTTGGCCGCATCGGTCGGTTCTGTCGGTGTGTCTTCGTTACTGCACGCTGTCATCGAAAAGGTCAGCCCCATTGCCAAGGCTGCCGCATAGAAGAATTTCTTTTTCATATACATAATAGTTTTTTAGGAGTTAATAAATCATTTCTTGAAAAACCAGCCGATGTAGGCCAAGCCAATGGAAAACTCATTTTCACTGGTATACGGTCCGGTATCGAACATCTTTCCTGTACCAATCTGACGGGTAGTATAGTCTGCCTTCACTACCAGATTAGGCAAAGCAAACCAATTCAATCCGGCCACCCACATGCTGACCTTGTTGCGCAAGTCCATGGTCTGCCCTGCTTCTCCTTTTTCTTGCGGATTATAATATTCATAGCGGGCAAACGGATAAATCACAGGAACTTTGGGATTATGATTGAAAATGGAACGCAAGTTCACACCCACCTCTCCGGCATAGCTGACCGCATTTTTAGCTACCGGAACCACACGGCTGTAAGAAGCATTGTTCGACAAACGTACATTCTTGCTGCTGATAAACTTGGAGTTGCTCAGGTTACCATAGACCACATTGGCGCGTGCGGTCACATAGTCATTCTTGTACTGCAAGTCGCCTGAATAAATCCGTAGCGGTGCTTTCTGTCCCTCGTAGAAATTGGATTTGTCGGAATTACCTGCCGTATTGGCACAATAATAAAAAGAACCTCCCACACGCAGCCCCGGCACTCCACGGTAATCTACACGAAGCACATAACCCGGAGAATTGAAATTATCTTCCTCAAACAAGCCCTGCTTGCCGCTGGCTACCCAGGTATTCCGGTCAAACCCGTTGGCATTCAGTCCAGCCACCACCAGCACCTGATAGTCGAAAGTGGCATATCCTTTTCCCAACGTACCGAAAAACTCAATACCCGTTTCATGCCAGGTAGATGGCAGGATGGTAGTTTCACCCTCCGGTCGCACTGTGCCGAAGAAATTAATCGGCTCGTGATGTGCATTGGTCAGTCCCACCGGCACAATCATGTGTCCCGCCCGTACGTTGAAAGCCGGATGAATAAGGCGGGTGATATGAAACTGCTCCAAGGCCACTTCTCCCCCTTTTTCCATTTCCGTTTCATATTCGCCGTTTTCCGAGTTCTCCAGCTCCAGGGCAGACCCGGTTCCTCCGGCTTCAAATTCGATTTCTGCGCTCAGAATCCATTTCGGAGTAAACTTATAATCCATTGCCAGCACAAAGCGCGGAATAGAAATCGTGTTCCGATGATCACGAGTGTTTCCATTTGGATTTCCATAATAACGGTTGATGCCATAATCCTTAAAACTGGCCACAGCTTCTCCATAGCCTCCCACACGAAAACGGATATATTCGTCATTGTCGGTACGCTGTTTACGTACTGTTACATTTCCGTGTACTTCAGCCACCTGCACCGAATCTGCTTCGCTGGCCGAAACAACTCCTACGGCACAGCAAAGAGCAGTTAAAAATAAACTAACTTTTTTTTTCATTTCTCTGCGATTTTTGAACACCGCAAAGGTAGACTACACAAAAAAGTCTATCAATACCTAAAAATTACGAATTTCTTAAACAAAAGGATACCCAATTACAGGTAGAAAGAAACTTCTTGACTACTCAAGAAAAGAATCACATAAATCATTAATTTACTGATATATACAAAATTCAAGAATAATTCAGCATGCAGATTTACCTCATCAAACACCTGAAAGATACCTAAAAAAGAGTAGTCATTCTATACCAATGAAACGCCCAATCCCATTTATAAAGGATAATGGTAAATCAAACAAAAAAGAAAGAGAATATCGCAAAAATCACCCATATATTTACTTCGCACTTGCGTTTCAAACAAAACGTACTTGCGTTTCAAACAAAACGCACTTGTGTTTCAAGTAAAACGTACTTGCGTTTTATATTAAATGCACTTACGTTTAAGTTCAAACGCACTTGTGTTTTCAAGAAAGACATAAAGACGTTTGAATATTTCATAAAATGAAACAGGGATTTCATAAAACGGTTTGCCTGACAAAGTGACTATATCCATAAAAGTTCTTTCATTTGCATAAAACAACATCACATTTAGATGCTATGATTGAATATTTAATTGTATCCAACAATACCCTTTTAGTCAGGGTTGCCAATAATGATATCGCTTATATCAGTTCAGATGGAAGTTACACCACCATGAAATTGATCAATGGCGAGGATTATACTTTTTCCTTTAACTTATCATCCTTTGAAAGAATTATCGAACAACAACTAAAGGATAGTGCCAAAATGTTTATCCGTGTTGGCCGAGGGTTGTTAATCAACAGTAATTTCATCTATGTCATCAATATCAACAGGCAAGAACTGGTTTTAGCGAATACAAGCTCTTCGGTCAAATACACACTTCATGTATCCAAAGAAGCTTTGCGAGGATTAAAATCATTAATTGAAAAAACAATTTAATACAGGTATATTATGAAAGAAGAAAATGATGTATACTTTTTGGGAAGCGAAAAGAAAACACCTCATGGAAAAAAAACAATATGCATATTAGCTTCTGCGGTTATGTTGCTATTCATTCTATTAGCTGGAAAATGGCTTCTGTCGCAAGATAAAAAAACAACAGAAGGCAAAATGCTACAAACCATATCCATATATCCGGAAGACCAAATAACCCGGCAACCTCGTTTTGATAAAGACAAGGACATAACAGCTTTTTATCAATGGTTCGGTCAGAATCTGAAATACCCCGAAGGTTTAGAAAACATAAAAGCAAAGGTAATTGTCCGGTTTGTAGTAAACACGGATAGCACACTTTGCGACTTTGAAGTGCTTGAAGCTCCCAAAGAAAAAGCTTTTGAAAACGCTGTAATCACATTGCTGAAAAGTTCTCCCAAATGGTCTCCCGCAGAGCTGGCCGATGGAACAAAAGTGAGAATAGAATTTACGCTACCTGTTTCTTTCCAACCTGAAAAATAAAAAAGATATGAGAATATTTATGTTTATATGCTACCTGGCAGGAATTTCCATTTGCCAAGCCTCTTCTATCATTTTTGAAAAAACTGATACAGCAGACTGGAAGATAATGTATGCTCAAGGAGAAATCTACTTTCAGAAACGTCAGTTTCTGAAAGCTTTAGAGAATTATCAACACGCTCTACAACTTCACTTCTCCGATACATTAGTACATGCCGTTGCAAATTGCTATTACCAAAGAGGCTATTATCAAAAGAGTATCAAGCTATATCGCGACTCTTTAAATCATGACACTTCGGAACAAAAGCTGGAATTGTTGGCCAAATGCTATGACAAACTGGAATTAGCCGATTCGGCATTGATATATCGGTGCCAAATGGCTGAACGCAATATCGAGAATCAACCTAATGTATTGTCATTAGTACAGAATTGCCTCAGGCTGGAGATACCCGATACCGCACTTTACTATTTAGAGAAATACACCGAAATTGATTCTACCGATTTGGCTGTCAACAGATTGAAAGCACATGTATACTATGAGTTAGAACAATACCAGAATGCTATCGATTTGTATCAGAAAATAAAAAAGGAAGGAGATAACCAAGCCAGCACCAACTACTATTTAGGATTGTCGTATGCACGTCGGGACAGTTTCTCACAAGCTTACGATTACTTGAGACTTGCAACAGAACAGACGCAACGAAAAAATGTGTATATCCTTTCTCAATATGGAATTGCGGCCAGTAACCTGGGATTCCTGAATGAAGGAAATGAAATCATTGATGAGGCTATCGAACTGCTGCAACCCGACAAAATGCTGGTATCGCTCCTTTACGAAACCAAAGCCTCCAACTATACCTCATCACGCAAATATGAAGAAGGAGCCAAGTGTTACAAAAAAGTATTGGAGTACAATCCACGCAATTACATGAGCCTTTTTCGTTTAGGATATTTGAACCATTTAATGAAAAATACCAGCCAGGAAAAAACCTGGTTCGAAAAATTCTTGCAAGCAGTTCAAAACGAAAACAAACAAGACTTCTACAAAAAATCCATTGAATATGCAGAGGAACGTGTAAAAGCCATCAAGACGGAAGAATTTTTCCAAGGGAAAAAAGAGTGAGTAAGTATCTTTGATTTGTTATTTTTTAGTTCGTTATGCAATGAAAGCCTTTCGTTGGTTTCTAAATGTTATCGTTGTATGGTCAATGCACCCTAATGCAATTGCTCAAACAATACAAGGAAGAGTCATTGACACAGATTCATGTGCAGTAGATGGAGCCACTGTGATTTTACAATCCGTTGATTCTGCTTTTGTGGAAGCTTCGATTACGAATTCCGAAGGATATTTCCTATTTCACACCAAAAAAAATAATTTTCGTCTGATAATTCAGCACCTGCTTTACCACATCTTTGAAAAGACTTATGCAAATATTCATGTTGGCAATATTGTATTATCTCCCAAAGAGCATACATTAAAAGAGATAATTGTGAAAGGTGAACGTCCCCTGGTAACAGTAAAAGGTGACAAATTAGCATATGACATTCCTCAACTGACTGCTGATAAACTGGTTACCAATGCCTATGAAGCTATCCGAAAAGTACCCGGCATCCTTGAGCAAGAAGGAACCTTAATACTGGCAGGAGCTGGTAAAATTCATCTCATCTTGAATGGACATCCTTCATCCATGAGCTATGAACAAATTGTAGCATTACTGAAAAGTACCCCGGCATCTCGATTAGGGCAAGTTGAAGTAATGTACACCACTCCACCACAGTATCATGTATGTGGAGCTTCAATCAATATCCGTTTGAAAGATTATAAGAAAGGAGAAGGCGGTTTACAGGGGGAAGTATCCGGCAACTATGTACAACAGAATGAAGCTGGAGGAGGAGGAGGTCTGTCTCTTGCATATATGAGTCCCAAACTGGATGTCGATTTTATGTATCATGTAAATAACATGTATACCCGAAAAGGAAATGAGTTGAAAACCAGACACATCGTTAATGAGGAGTTATATAACATCAACCAATATACAGATGGAGACGGAAGAAAAACCAAACATACATGGCGTTTAGGAAGTACGTATAAGTTTAACGAGAACAGCAGTTTGAGTGCAGGCTATACTGCCAGTTTCACCCCTGAAAACCAAAGTGACTTACGAGCTAACGGCAATTTATTCCAATCCCAAAATATTTATACTGATAAAGTACAAATGCATAATGCAGCACTCAATTATATATCAGGATCTGGCCTGAACATCGGAGTAGACTACACTAATTATAGCAATAAAGAAGAACAGGCATTCTCTACTCATTCTTCTACAAATGATGTTGCCGATTTCATAAGCCAGTCGAATCAGAATATTAACCGATTGAAAATTTATACCAATCAGGAGCACTCCCTATCCTCTTCCTGGGAAATAAATTACGGTGCCTCTTTTGCGTTTGTAAGCAATCAGAACAAACAGAAATACAACCAAAGCGAATCGGACAACCGTAACACCAATTCTAAAATTCATGAATATACCTATAATATATATAGCGGATTCAAATATCGTTTTAGCAAAAGCTTAAACACAAGTGCTTCAGTAGCACTGGAGTACTACAAAATGATAGATTATAAGAAATGGGCAGTTTACCCTATGATTCAGGGGAATTATATTATTTCTCCCTCACACATCCTTCAGTTATCTTTCAGTTCCGACAAAACCTACCCCGACTATTGGGTGTTAGGAGGTGCCACCACTTTTCTGAACAACTATCAGCTATCTGTTGGTAATACAGCCTTAAAACCATACACTAACTATTCGGGAAGCCTTACTTACATCTTCAAACGAAAGTATATCTTCCGTTTGAGTTATAGCTACAAACCAGATTATTTTACACAAATGGTTTATCTGAACCCCTCAGAATTACAAGTTATCTATAATTTCCAGAATTGGGATTATATGAGTCAATTCGGATTAACCTCTGTTCTTCCCTTCAAATTAGGTGAATGGTGGGACAGTCAACTTGTATTAAACTTGATGCTGAAACATGATAAAGCAGAAAGCTATTTTGACGCTCCGTTTAACAATAAGAAATGGATAGGAGTTGGCATGTGGAACAACACCTTCACACTAAGCAGCAAACCGAATATTAAATTAGAATTGACCGCATTCGGACAAACAGAAGCTATCCAAGGTAGTTATATCATCAAAGCTTTAGGCGGAATAGATATGGCAATCCGTTATACACTTCCAAATGGGAATACCATGTTACAGCTAAAAACCAATGATATTTTTGACTCTAAAAACCCACATACAAAAGTACGTAATGGAAATCAATGGCTAGACATGGCAACAAAAGAGTACGAACGAGCACTGACTCTGTCATTCAGTTACAAGTTTAAAGGATATAAAGAAACTAAAAAAAAAGATATGGATATTTCACGTTTTGGCTTTTAAGACTAGTATTTCAATTAAGAACAACTCCATAGATACTTTTTGAAAAAACTATTACTTCCCTTGCCAGAGAAATATTCTCCCTTATCTTAGATAAATAATGCAGCCTTTCTTATACTATACCAATTAATAATAGATAATTTATAATACCCATTTATATATTTCCGTGCTCATTCTTACCAAGATTTTCAACACAACAAAAACAAGCTAATCAGTTTGTTTTCACATTCTTTTTTCACTATATTTGTAATAATGATTTTACTTTCAGCAACATGTACTATGCTCAGAAAGAGAGGAAGCATCGTGCTGCACAAGAAAGAAAAGAACGGTGCGGGCTACATACAAACAGAGTATGTAGACAAACGAAAAATGTCCCTACCTATCCTAAATACAGATGTGAAAATAACCGATAATACTTCAACTTACATACCGATAACCAATTTCAGTTTGTTGAATCTCTACAACTATTATTCTCCACACATTTACATTGAACCGGAACAGTATAATCTATCTGTCATAAAAACCTATCGACCATATTTCGGCGATTTCATGAAATACCATAAAAGACGCAACATGAGCCGTCTAAATGTGGCAGACATCAAAAAACACAATAATCTCATCATTCAAGCAAAGGAATACAAGTCACTTTCCGCATTGAGCCGTAATGAGGTGGGCCGCATCCTCTCGTTCCTGTCCAATCAGAAACACCACTGCATGATTTCATTAATCAAGCATCAGGTACATGCATACATGCTGCGCCATTCGTTTGATTCGTTTGCCACCCATTTGCTGGAACAAGGAACAAACCTGAGGTTTATACAGGAACTGCAGGGTTATAATGATATCAAGACCACCTTAATCTGTCTTCATGCGGCGAGTATACACAAGTCAAACAGCCCCAATCAGGTACAGCTATTAGAGATTAGGAAACACACCTGCCAGGTGTCGGTTATCGAAATATCCTACACCTAAAGGTGCATTTATAAACAAATTAGAAACAATTATTGCGATGAAATATACAGAAGCCATATCCTCATTGATAAGTAAAGGTTTGAACGAAGTCAATCATTCAGACAAAGGGCATTTGTCTCTTCCTATAAGGCGTGCGATACTACAAGCCATCAATGATCCACTTGTTATTGGACGAATAAGTATCTTATGCGCGTTGAAAGTATATCCGATATGGAATGAATTTTTCAAGGATGATACGGAAATCATCGGCCTGATTAAGAAAACGGAGAAATACCTGTTGGGACAAACGAGCAAAAAGGATTTATTAAAAGACGCCGACCATTTGGACGTGTTTGCCGATAATTACATGGAAGATGATATAACAGCCGCATTTGCTGCCAAGGTAGCTGTTCAGGCTGCTTATGATGCCGGCTCAGATGAAGACATGGTTATCAGTGATTATGATTCTGATGAAGAAATAGAAGACCCGGACGAATGGGATACAGCTTTCCTTGCAAGTTTAGTATATAATGGCGGTATTGTAGATCAGGATTCTATTGATGACGGGCGCAACAAAGAGTTTTGGAACTGGTATCTTACCGATTGCATCAAAACAGCCTGTGTAAATGACAGGCTTACATATCCCACTTCAGTAAACAAAGCAACATCATCTGCAAAATACATTCCTTATCGTACACAATTAAGTCTTTGGAAAGAAGATGCGAAATGTTGTGCCTGTATAAATGGCATAAATGAAATTTTAACAAAGATGGTGGTTTCTGATCATTGGAGCAAAAGTGAATTTTATTTTTATTCCGTTGAGATGATCTCTTATACCAATTTCTACTATTACCAAGGAAACGAGCCTGTCTTGTTTGACCTTGATATTAATGTTACAATATTTCTTTCTTCAGAAATTAGAATGCTTAAGGATTTAATGTACTCTTTATGTCCTCAAGAAGGGGCTTTCTATTTATGTAAAATAACAATAGACAGGCACAATAAAATGGATATAAGATTTGCTTACGACACGAAGAATGAAAAATTAAAGAGCAAATTCAGAGATAGTGATTTTAGTAAGGATTTCAGTAAATATCCACGGGCGAAAGAGTTTATCCCTAACTGGTTAGCAGATATACTGAAAAGAAAGAAAATAAGTTTCTAACAAACCGGGATAACACTTACAGCGTTCCCCGCTAAACCATTAGCGAAAACATATTAAGATGAAACGGATAGAATTGTTTATGAATATGCTATACTATTGTAATTATATGATT
>PPYE01000327.1_pt1 | contig 29968 bp, 44 predicted proteins | sample 1559881 | NCBI WGS metagenome assembly PPYE01 (sample SAMN08240022, study PRJNA423297) | Human gut metagenome, whole genome shotgun sequencing project. | reverse complement strand
TAATTTACACCTAATATGCTAACCTTTCTTTTAAACGGGTTTCTGTAATCATAATGTTCCATATAATGTTACCTTCCTTTCCTTTTCCAAACTTTTTCCATTGCATATCTGGTCATATCAATACTGTGGTTATTAGCATCTGGTACGTTGCTTGTGGGCTCGCCATCTTTAGTAAGTTCATACTCGTATTCCTTAAACTCTTTATAAGTTGCTGGACATCTTTTTGGGTCTATAACTATCTCAACTAGTGATTGTAGCCACTTTAATCCATACCTTACACTATCTGGTCCTTTTTCTGCGTCTCGAGCATTCAATCCATAACTCCTATAATCTGCAGTTGATTTCTTTTCTGCACTATCACAAGTTATCTGGTCGTGTGCTCTAACACCTTTATGCTCTACTAAGTATGCTGCAGTATCTCTATTCTTAGTTTTGATTGTTCTATATTCATCAAAGATATATAGCTTTCTTCTATTAGCATCATAGTGCATCTTGCCCCAGTGGAATGGGTCAGGATACCAACCCCAGTCAATACCCATATGTATATGGTCGAAAGATGCTATTTCTTCATCTGTTATTTCTCGACCTACTATATTATCGAATACATTATTACCTGTTCCTACTGCTTTACCTAGATACTCGTGCTCGTAAGCTTTTGGGTTTATTTCTTTTAGCCATTCAGCATCATCAATGAATTGCTGACCTAGCCATTCCTTCGGAGCTTGCAAGTAAGTAGTCTCACTTACATATACATCAGGTCTTAACTTATCTTGCTCTATGAACGAGTTTGCCCAGTTAGTTTTACTTCTAGGAGGATTCATACTTCTAAACACTACGAACTTTGGTCCACCTCTTAATACTGACTGCTGTACTGTTCTTAATTCTTGCCCCCCATTAAATTCATCTAATTCTTCAAACCATAGATATTTAAAGTATCCAAACTGTGTCTTTACGGACTTAGATTTCTTGGCTTTATCCAAACCTTTAAATATAATCTTCTGTTCTGTTGGTTTATATATACATCTATAAGGAGACTTAGTACAATGCCATAAGTCGCTTACACCAAGTTTATCAATCGCCCAGCATATCTGTTCATATACAGAATCTCCAATAGTATCTGCTACCTTTCTATATATAAGTGCATTGGCATTCCTGTCTTCCATCATACCTAATACAATCTCAAGACTTATTACTGAGGACTTTAAACTACCTCTTCCACCTATACAATCGTAGTAAGTATGGTTTCCTTCAAGTATATCCCAATGCATATCATAGAAAGCTGAGCCTATGCACTCACTTAGTGGTACTTTAATCTCTTCTTGCTGTCTATTTGGAAACATTGCTCACCTTCTCACCTTTCTTGTCTGGTCTTGGAATATCATTTATAATCTTAATTGGTATAACTGATGGTTTAGTATCCACTAATCTTCTTGCAAGCTCAGTTGCTGCTTTTGTTCTATCTGCCAATGATGGTTCTAAGTCAAACTGGTCTTGTACCTCTCCCCTCATTACTGAAGTTAGATATTCTAATACTTCATCAGCAGTTGCTACCTTTTCAGCATCTAACTCAGCTAGTCGCTCACCGATGTATGTCTTGCCTTTCACTGAACTTAACATCCTTGAACCTTGCTGACTAGCTGTTTTCGCACTAAATCCTGCATCTATAGCTGATTGTGTGATATTATTAGTTGCTAAATAATTCTCATAAAAGTCGAACTGTCTTTGTGTTAAGTAATCTGGCTTAATACGTTTTCTTCTAATTGTCTTTGCCATTATATAATTCCTCCAATTTTAGTTTTACTATAGTATCTACTGCTTTACTATTTATTTGTTTAGAATCCAGAGTCTTTATTATATCTAATAAGTTTGCTAAATACTTAACTATCTTTATAGTACTATATGAACTATATATAAGTTTATTATTTCTATTTAGCATATACCTTTTTATGTACCGGGTTTGTTCTTCTGAGTAAAACTGACTTGTTGATATAGTAACTATATAACCTTTCTGTTTAAGGGCTAATTGTAGTTTATATATTAAGCTTTGCAATCCTGCCATTAACTCGCCTCCTTTTATTAATTAAGATAATAACAAAAAACCTTAGAATTGTAAATAAAAAGCACACAAATCCGTTTAGAACTTGTGTGCTTAATGTTAAGTATTTGTTAAGATTATAATGTATAACTTTCTGGAAGTTTTGCTTTCAACTCATTTATTTTATCTCTCAATGTCTGGACATATTCTAGTTTATCTGCATATTCCTCAATAGTTGCTACACCTGTTGCTATCTTAATACCTATATAATCGTATCTTTTTATTTCTAAGTATAGACTATCCAGTTCTCTTAGTATTGCCTGCTGCTCTTCCCAAGTCATATTACTATTATTACTCATCTTATTCTCATTCTCCTTCCGTGTGATAATTAAATTATACAAAGAGATATTAGTATTTACAAGTTTTTTATTTTGCTTTCTGCTGGTTCTTTTTCATAACTAAATAGTTTTTTATGATTATCTTCTTCCATAAATTTCTTCCAGCAAGTGGCGCCCATACCTAATTCTATTGCTTTGGGATTTCTAAGCTTCCTGCCACACCTTTTACAAGTAGTTTGTTCCAACTCATTCATCATAGTTTTCTGTACCTCCTAACTTATCAAATACTTCTTTGTCTATAACTTCAGCTATAAACATATCACCATCCTTACCTCCGGCACACATAACTTGAAGAACAACTACAGGTTTATGATGGTTAGACTTCCAATCACCATAACTTGGGTCATAGACATAAAGGTTTAGATTAAGTAAAGATTTTTCTAGCGCACTTCCTAACTGAAACCTTAAAAAATAAGATTCTTTATAGTTTTTTACCAACGTACCACACACTGCGTTTATGTGGAAACTATTATTATTCTTCATAGTGGCATTATAAGTATTAAGCATTGACGACCTCCTCACAATCTTCAACTATACTTTTTGCAAAGTTATAAGCTTCTTCATATGTATTCCATTTTACTGTATTATCATCTCTTACTTGCATATCATCAATATAAGCATAATAATGATTACCGCCTTCAAACTTCTTTATTCTTATATCATTAAGTTTAAAACTTGGAAATACCAGATGCTTACGTCTAACAAAACCATATTCTTTGTCAGAATCATTTATAGCGTGATAACCGCCTTTTCTATTTATATAGATACCGCCACACTGTCTTATTGTGTGTAACTGGGTAAATGCTAGCTCTTGTCTAAATAATCTTATACCATCAAATATATTAAGATGTTTACTTTGAGAAAATAAAACTATTGCTTGAGTAAGTGAGTAATACTCAGGATAAGGGCAATGCTTATTACTTTCGCTATTGAATTCTTTGCCTTCAAGGTAGTTCTGAATTATCTGGTCGGCGTGGAAGTCAGTGTTTTCTATATAATCAATCAGTTGCTCAGCATCAGTAATCTTTAACCACCAACTTTGATTACTTGTCCCCTTATCTTTAAGCACAAATAGATATTCCATATTATAACCCTCTAAGTTCATTTAGCATAGCTGCATAAACTTTATCTTCTTTTGCATACATCTCATCTAACTTGCTTGCTTCAATAATCTTTCTTCTCTCAGCCATCTCTTTCTTAAGTTTTTCTTTTCTTTTTCTTCTATCAACTCTATCCATATAATCAGATAAGTCAACTTTACAGATAACTTCTTGATTAATATCCAATCTAACTTCGTCCACACTCTTTATATCTGCTATAAAGCATAACTTACCTTCAGCTACTCCTGTAACTAATACATAGTCACTAACCTTAATAGTATCATCATATAGAGCATAAGCATATGTCCTGTCTGAACCATCAATACTTACCATTGCTACTTTATTATATCCTTCTAACTTAATTTCCCTCTTATCCATCTTATTATCCTCCTTATTATTAATTTCTTCTAAATTTTCAGGATTAAACCAAAAGCATCCATAACTAGATGCTTCATTATTTACACCATCTACGTCTACACCAACTTTTATTCCAGAAACTCTAACAACAGTACCTTCTTTACCTACCAGACTTCTGTACTGACTCTTACGAGACACACACCTATGAGGTAAATCTAATATTCTACACGATGTCCTTCATTAGGGTCTGGACCAAGATTTAACTTAATATTATACATAACTGTAACCTCCTTATTTATCAAGTACCACTTTTATAAATCCTTTAAGCGTCTTATTACCAGTCATAATATTCACACCTACATCCCAATGGATATGTGGTAAGAGCATATCTCCTGGACGTCTTGCTATATCTCTTTTTATACAATATACTGGTATTCTTTCTTCAAGGTCAAGTGAGTATCCAAAATCAGTAATATTTTTTTTCTAATATATTTATAGTAGGTTTTGAACAGTCTAGCATACCCTCAAGGTATGCTATCCTATTCCTAAGTTGCTTCTTTGATTGCCATTTCTTCATATATAATCCCTCCTTAGCATCCAATCTGTCTAGCAGACATAGCTGACTTTCCTTTCTGCTTTCCTTCATACATTGCTTGTTTAGTGTGACCATATGTTCTTCCATTACTTCTAATACTAATAGAAGTGTTTTTTGTGCCAAAATCTTTAGAATATTCAGCATAGCTTTCCTTAACTTCTTCAGGTATAACAATCATAAGAGCGGTACACTGTGCATCCAATGCTTCTTTAACACCAGAAGTAAAACCATAAGTAAAAGAATTATAAACTCCAGAAGCACTTCCTACTTCTTTCTTAACTTTACGAGTATAAGCATTAGCTTTCTTATCACCTACCTTATATAAGTATTCAAAAGTTGAGCAAGCTACTTCAGTATCTGTCTCATACCCATAAAAGTAAATTCTTCTTCCACACATAAACATCTGGCATCTAAAATTTCTAGCTATTACTGATGCTAGTGAATACTTCCATTTTGCCAAACCCACATCAGTAAACTTTTCTACAATATTCTCAGAAGTTTCATCATTAATATCTGATTCTTTAATATTGTACTTTGCTAATAATTCTTGTGCTTTCAAGGCTGCTGCCTTTGCTTCTTCTTCGGATGGATTATTCTTTGATAATTCCAATACCTTCTTAATTGTTGCAATAATTTTCTCATTCTTCATAAGAACACCTCCATATATTTAATATTTATTACTATTTCATTGTAACACATAAATCTGGAAAGTGCAATAGGTTTTTTTAAATTTTTAGAAAATTACTGCAGACAACTAACAACTAAGTAGTCTAAAGCCACGTCTTCATCAATCAAACCTTTCTTTATACCACTTTCAACTTCTTGGCATATAATCATATTTCTGACTAGTTCTTTATTACTATAACCACCTATATTTTTCTTAACTTGTTGTATTTGCCATCCAGTTAAACCTGTTCTAATACCTGGATTAGATTTGTCTTTTCCGAGTCCTTGGTAAGCTAGCATATTTCTAAAACCATTATATAAGATACTTGCTATTACCATTGAAGGTTCATTCTTAAGTTTTGCTTCTTGTAAAACTTTACCTGCTTTTTCTAAGTCGCCATAAAGTACGGCATCTGTAAGTTCAAAAGTTATATCTCCTATATCTGCATAGATAGCATCTTGGTTTATTAGCATAGCAAAAGCATCAACGGCCTTAAGTTTTGTGGCATTCATATAATGAGTTATCTTATCACACTCTAATAGTATCCTACCATAATCATTACCACACATATTGCATAGTTTCTCCGCATTATTCTCGGGTAGCTCTGGGATTATATTAAGTATATAGTTAATTAATACACTGGTATCTAATCTATTGAATTCTACACATATTTCTTTATTTCTTGTGTAGAATTTTCTAGTTTTATTAATATTAGCATACCTAAGTATAAGTATATGCTTACTGGAATTAACTATATCTTTCACACTTTCCCATTTATCTTCTTTATTTGTATATTCAGAATCTTCAGTAACCACATAAGCTTTAACTGACTTGTCCAAAGATTTCTTATCAATACGACTTAGTACAGAAGATACACTATCACAATGCACTATCTTATATCCAATATCTGCAATCTTACTAAGATATATATCTAATATCTTTTGCTCTTCTCCAAACCATATAGAATACTTAGGCGGATTATTATTAGATATTGATTGCATAAGTTTTACTAATTCCATTAGAATAGCCTCCTTTTAGTCACTTTACTAGGTTTTTTAGTTTCTTTTTTCTTTCCAATTCCTGTAATATGCTGAGCAATATTCTTTAGATATGCTTTATCTTTATCATTAAGTCTACTATATAAGTCAAACCCAGTTGTTCCATCAAAATCATACATAACATACCCATACTGAGTATTACTAATATCTGGATAATCTTTCTGCATATCAACAAGTTGTCTACTTAATTCATCATACTCTCTATCTGTCATCTTAGAAGTGTTCAGCTCATAGTATATTATAGAATTTATTATTACTTTTCTTTGTAGAAAATCTATCTTATCTTTATCAGTCCATCTTCTTGGAAATTTCTGCACTCTTAAATACCTCCAGAATCTTTATAAGCATACATTCTATACTGGCTTTCTTATTTATACTTTTACTTGTGAGTTCTCTTTTACACTTCTCAATATGAGTAAGACACTCTAAGTATATATATAAACTACTTATATTACTTTCTATAAGATTTTCAAATACAGATAGAAACAAACTACAATCTAACTTATCAGTTTCTGCTTCTTTGGACTTTAGTTTAGTACAAGCTTTTAGTATCTTTGTTCCAGACTTACTAACTAATCCATCTATAACTTCATTTACCGTGGTCTCTGCCGTCAGAATTTGCATTCTATCTAAGTTTTTACATTTACCTGGTGTATTACAATACTTAATAACCAAGTCGTCAGATGTAAAGGTTTTCAACTGTTCTTTAGTATATGGTTGCATCTTAATAAGCGTACCTCTACTCTTTATGGTATCAAGTGTACCATCAATACTTTTAAGAGTCATAATAAAATATGCTTTATTTGGAGGTTCTTCAACAACCTTAAGTAAAGAATTCTTAGCATTTAAAGACATATCATCTGCATTTCTGAATATATAGACAGTAGTTGACTGCACATTATACGCATTTTCTATAGTTTTTCTAACATCATCAATACTATTTCCTACAATAACTCCGGTGGCATTTAGAATCTTGATTATACTTTTTGCTAATGTTAGTCTACCGCTGCCTTCTTCTCCTTCAATTAATATAAATCTAGGTACTGATTTTTTTAGTCTCCAGTTAACTATCATATTAGTATTCTTTTCTTGTCCTACCATATGCTACTACACTCCTTCCTTGCAATATAACACTAATCCCATCTGCACCAAAGTTTTTGGGTCAGCATCATACTTTATCTGATTATTTATATCCATTATAGTACGCATTACTGAGAATGTACTATCACTATCTAATGATTTTAATTCTTCTTCCATCTCATTGGTTGCGGGTATTGTTAGATAATCCATATTTTTAAATATAGCATATTTCTGGCAATCTAAAATGAACTTAGAAAATTCCTTCATAAACTGCTTTATATCTTTACCATCAGCAAACACATTATCTATAATCTCAATACAAGTTAAATCTCTGCTACATAATCCTTTTAATAACTTAAAGAATGTGCTATAATCTTCACTTCCCACAACCTTTAGTACATTATCTAAGGTCAGATGATTAGATAAAGATAAACACTTATCCATCATAGTTATAGCATCACGCATTCCGCCATTGGCAATCTTAGCTATATAAGATACGGCTTCTGGATGAACTTCACCACTTACTTCTAACTCATTATGTAGTATAGTATGTAACCTATCTTCAATACCAGAATTACTAATCTTATTAAACTGATACCTTTGTACTCTGCTCATAATAGTGGCAGGAATCTTCTGTGGGTCAGTCGTACACAAGATAAATATACTATACTTTGGTGGTTCTTCTAACAACTTTAGCATTGCTTGCCAAGCTCCACTACTAAGCGAGTGACACTCATCTATAATATATATCTTATACTCAGCATCCAAGGCTTTCTTCTTGCTATCATCAATAATATGCCTAATATTATCCACACCACTATTAGAAGCTGCATCCACTTCTATTGGGTTTCCTTTATTCTGGTTTATCATATCAGCAAATATTCTAGCAGATGTTGTCTTACCTGTTCCTGCTGGACCTGTAAATAAATAAGCGTGCTGGAATGTCTTAGTCTTAATCTGCTCTTCCAATATATCTTTTATTGCTGACTGCTCAGTCAAGTCATCAAATGTTCTAGGTCTGTACTTAACTGCTAAACTTGTTCTTGCCATAACTAAATATCTCCCTTCTGTCTATTGTTTGCTTTATGAATATCAAAACCTTCTGGGTATCGTGCTTTTAACTTATCTATATTCATTTCCATAATAGTATCCAAGTCATAACCACAAGCGTGGCACATTAAAGCTAAATACCAAAGTATATCTCCCATTTCTTTCATAAAATGTGCTTCATCCATTGGTGTTCCGTGATAGATAAATTTCTTTACCATATCATTAAGTTCACCTACTTCACCAGAAAGACCTAATGAAGCATTTAAAACTTCACTTATGTCTACAAGCATATTACTATCAATCTTGCTTTGTAGTCTTTCCTTACATCTTCCATCATTAGTTCTCATTGCTAATTCTACATATTCTTTGCCAGTCATTATTTATTCCTCCTTCTATTCTTTAAACACTGGTCTATTGTGAACTGTCTAGCTGAGTCAGACAATTCTCTACTTAATTTAACTTGATAATTAAAATCTGATATATCTTTCTTATACTTCTGATATTCAGTACAAATACTGTGGCAACCCACAAATCTATCCTCGCAATCCTTACAAGGAGCCATAGGTTTTTTCTTAATAATTTCCATAGTATTCTTCCTGCCTATGTCTTAAGTATTCCAGAAACTGCTTCTCAGTTAGCACATAATAATTTTCTCCTTCTGGTTCAAATTGAAAAGCCAAAACACTTTCATCCATACCTTGCTCAAATGCTTGCTCAAATGCTTTATCTATCCAATCTTTCTTAACTGAAAAAGAACCTTGCTTTCTAGTAAGAGTCTTTGCTTCAATAAGTATAGGTTCCGCTATAACATCACCTCCGCTGAACTTTGTACCACCTGAATTTGGTGTTACTGCACCACCAGTTACTCGAGCAATATGCTTTTCCTGCTTATCACTATAATACCTTGTTGACTTATCCATACTTTTTTTATTCTCCTTATCTACCATATATCTTTTTGCATATTCAGCAACAGACATATCTAACTCTCTAGCATTCTTATTAATACAACCAATACAGAGTAAGTCTTTACCTTTATTAGAATAACTACCATCAAGAGTAACTTTAGTTCCGCATTGCTTACATATAAATTTCTTATCCGGATTGTTATAACCGTTATGGAATAGATTTATATTATGCTTATCTATATCCAACTTAAACTTAACATCTATCATTTATATCTCCTCCCATTTCTTTATTGCTGACTTTATAACCCAACCTTTCCAAGTTACACTTCCTATCTGCTCAACTAAGATATTCCACTTTTCTTTTGCTTCTTCTTCAGTTTCAATTCTTAATATACCAGCTTTTGCACTACATTCTGGTCCTATACCATATAACTTCGAGATTGGATTACTAAGAGTTCTTCCACAGCACATACAGATTGAAGTTGGTTCAGCTTTACCTTGTAATTCCATCTGGTACATACCTCTAGTCTCTTTTATAACTCTGCCTTGCATAACTACAAGTGGCATAGGTTTATCATCATTCCATTTAGTATGGAAATCAAATGTAGTAGTTGCTGGCTCAGTCATATACTTCTTTACTTGAATCTTATAAGTATTACCAACAGTCATCTTATTAACTGGACATAATAATGAACTATCTTTTTCTTTGCCATCACTACTTGGAAGTACAATCTTAAATTCTTTACCAAGTTCAAATGACTGTTCTTTGAATCTATGAATCTGACTAAATACACTAATCACGGATTATACCTCCTTCCATATTTCCAAATTCTTTCAAGTTCAACAATAACAATATCTAATAATACTATAAGTACTAAACTATAAAGTATTCTTCCAACACCCATTGGAATTGACCAACCGTCCATCATATTTAATATAACTATTAATAATGTTGATATAATAAAATTCTTCATCTGTAGACTCCTTTATTACTTATACTCCATACAACACTTCTGGTCATTCCAATAATGCACTATACTAACTATAAGATTATCACGGTTGCTCACTTTTGTACTTACAAAGTAGTCATTCTTATTAGCTTTGCCAATAGTATTGAGATTTAAGTCTGTCTTAACAATAGTTCCACTATCTGTTGTAACTACAACTTGTGTCTTTGTAAATTTTGTTATTGTTCCAAACTCACCAAATATAGTATGTCCGGAACCACACCGTGCAACAAGCACTTTCTGTCCAAGTTCTATTTCTTCAAACCTTCCACAATTAAAAATCTTCATAATATGCACCTCCATATATTTAATATTTATTATTATTTCATTGTAACACATAAATCTGGAAAGTGCAATAGGTTTTTTTAAATTTATTAAAAAAATAAAGCAGGCTAATCTCCTGCTTTATACTACTGTAAATCTTCAATCCCTGATGCTATATAATCTGCAATATCTGGATTTTCTTTAATATATTCCAAGAATTTAGGTTTACCTTGTAACTTAATAAGTTCCCCATCCGGGTCTTGCAATACTTCACCTGTTTCTGTGTCAAGCAAACTATACCAAGCTCCACTCTGAACTATCAATCCTACCTTTATACCTACATCAAACATATCTGAGATATAGTCTATTCCAGTAAGATATCTAAGTGTATAGAATCCTACTTTTCTATCTGGTGGACACACTTTAGATTTATCAAGTGAGACATTAATTATATTTCCTGCTGGATTCTCACAAGCTCTAGAAAGTGCATTGCCATTACTATCTATAAAATTGCCTTTCCTAAATGATAATCTAGTAGTACAGCTATGTCTCCAAGCTCTTCCTCCTGTGGTAGTTGTGCCACCATACATAGAATTCATATCATCTCTAATCTGGTTTATACCAATAAAGGCAGTATGAGTTCTAGCAAGGATAGGTGTTATCTTCTTAGAAAACTCTGTTAAACTCATACTGATACCACCATAAGTTCTCTCCCCTATCTCTTTCTCATTAGCTTGCATACTTACCATTGCTCCTATAGAGTCTAGTACAGCTAATGATATTTCACCACTATCTATAATCTCTATTAAAGTATTAAATACTTCTTCTGCTCCCATACTGTCTGGGTCAAAGTAAAGTATATTCTCTACATCAACACCCAACTTGGTTGCCCAAACTGGGTCAAAAGTATGTTCTATATCACAGACAAGTACTTTTTTATCTGGGAATAACTTCTGAGCTTGACCAGCTAAATCAAGTGCAGTAGTTGTCTTACCAGAACCATCCGCACCACTAAATTCTGCAATCCTTCCCAATGGTATACCACCATAAGTCATATAGTTTAATCTACAACTGGAAAAAGGTATTTTCTGGATATCTTGGAATTCTACACCTAGCTGTATGTTTCCTATCTTCATTTTTCTATTAAGATTTTTTATAATACTATCTAATTCGCTCATCTGGTTGTCCTCCTATATACCTTGATTGAGATAATTCCATCTCAGTTATACGCTTATTCATAACTTTCTTAAGAGAATTTAGCATCTCATAACCTGCTTCTACTTTTAACTTAACTTTCTTATATGCTCTACTATATATTGCCAATGTTATAGTTTCGGTTTGAGATGCTAGTGTGCCTGCCATATCTTTATCAGCAACAGTTCCTTTTGCTTGCTCTCTTGCTTTATTAAATACTTCTTGTCTTATAGCTTTACAAGTATCTTCTTTTATACCTAAATCTTCTTGTGCTGAGCACGCAAAATATAAGGAATTAGCAAGGTCTAATATTAAGTGTTCCAAAGTATCATCACTTATAATTTCTTGCGAATTTAACCGGTTTCTGATGGTATCTAACAGGTTATCTAAATCAGACAAGTATTTATTAGTCAAGTGTTCTGATACTTCCGCTACAATCTTAGAAGTATTATCTACTTTAATCATAACTTTATCTGTTTCTGATACATTCCTTCTACTCATAATCTTCTCCTTGCATATTCTGCCATAAGCATAGATTCTGCTATTCCATCATCATCTTTCTTACACCTTTCGGTTCTTTTTAAAGAAATGTTAGGAAAAAGTCTTCTAGCACAATCAATAGAAGTATTCTTATTTGAAGTCACACTAAATTCTTTTTTCCATTTCTGCGGTGGTACTAATTGGAAAGGTATTCCAAAAGATTTTAGTACACCTTGTATAAACCCAAAGTTCTGTCCAAAGTTAAACATTGAAGTAACACCTTGACCTGGCATAGCATTAACTTTTTCCAAGCAACACTTAACTTCTTCGCCACATAACTCCTTACATATACTAATAAGTACCTCTTCATCAAATGGTTTAGAATCTATGTATATCTTTCCATTATCAGATAACTGGTTCATAACAGTTATAGCTCCACTTTTTCCAGGGTCTATTCCCATATAATAATAACTCATAACTACTAACCTACTTTCTTACAGATTGTCTTATAAGCGCACCATCTACAATTCTTAGGATTATCAGTTTTAGGTGGAGCTATCATTCTTTCCACATATCCTTCACACTCCATAATCTTATCAATACAGAGTTCTTGCTTCATCTTGCTTGTAACTTCAAATATCTCAGGACACTCCAAGTTACATACGTCTCTATTCTCATATAGTACAAAAGCTTTATCTAAATCAAGTAAAGTACAGTAGCAAGTAACTTGGTCAACGTGTGCTTCATCCACACACTCTTTATCTGCATACTTAAAAGATGTCTGATTTTTGAACTCAAATAAGAAGTATTCATCTGTGCTTATTCTTCTTATTATACCATCACATCTAAAACTAACTTTTAGTGCGCTATCAAACAGTTTAGTTTCTGCTCCATCTTTACCCTTAATAACTAAGGTTTTACACTTACCAAACTTTTGCTTCTTCTTAACATATTCTTCCACATCAACATATTCCCAGTCATAACCCAGTTCTCTCATATGTAGTAAAACTTCTTGGATGGCTTCGTGTCTGCGGGTACCTGTATCAGCCATACCAATAAGATTATAACTTGTACTCTGTGGGTCAGTTGGTGCGGAAGTTCTAGTAAAGTACATTCCTCTCATACAAGTAAATGAGGACGGTTTATACCAAACTGATGGTTTTCTACTTGTCTGAGCATCATACCTTTCTATAGCGGACATAACGTCCACTAAGAATTTCTTATTAGCAGGCAAATCCTTAGTGGCATTGTCCATCATAGTAATGAGTTTTCTTCTACTCATTCTTATTGCTTTCTAACTCTTCGTCCTCCAAAAGAGCTATTACCTGAGTGACTTTTCCACTCTCAATCTTGAGTGCGTTCTCATTACCATAATAAATCTTAACTGTCTCATCTGGGTTAGCAATTAACTGCTCTTTAAGCATTGGAATATCTACGCAGCAAACAAATGGTTCAAAATCTTTACTTTCTACATAGTTTACTGTTTCCACAGAAGCATCTTTCTTACTATGAATATTGATACCTTTTCTACCAAAAGTAAAATAAGCACCATTCTTATCATATGGTTCTATGAATAATGCTAATCTATCAAGTACGTCCAGTAATAAGTCTTTAGGAACTTTACAACTAGAAGTAAATGCTTCATCTAAGTATGCTTTAATCTCAGATACTGGATAATCTTCGATACCTTCCAGAACAGGTCCTGTTATAACTACATCTTTGGTTACAAAATTAAGTTCTGAATTATTAATAACCATATACTCAATTTTCTCACTACTATTGAGTGTTAGCAAAGCCATCATCTGAGAAGATATAAGTAATGGTTCACCATACTTAAAAGCATCAAAACCATTAAAAGTTATAACACTTCCATCTGTTGTAATAACCATATCTCCGCAGTAATAACCAGTTAAACTTGGCTGTTCCAATGTCTTAGACAATGCCGACTTATTAATATTATAAGCTGCTAAAATGCTAGTAAGTAAAACTTCTCCATCAGGTTCATTTTCTACTTTAACATCAGGAAAAGATACAATACCTTCCTCATCTGCAATTAATGGTAGTTTATATGTACCATTGGCTTTAATTATTAACTTATCATCATTAACAGACAAGTCAACTTCTTCAGAAGTAATCTTGGAAATAAGTTTGCCGAACTTATCAGCATCAACTGTGATATTCATATCATCTCCTACTACTTTATCAATGATAATACATAGCGTATTAGTCATATCTGTAGTCAGTAATCTAAGATTACCTTGTGATAACTTAATACCAACCATTGAGGTCAAAGGAATTAAGTTATTAAAACTGGCACCTTTTATTGCCTTATTTACTGCGTCTTTGAATCTTTGAGTTGAAACTTTCATCTATAAATCCTCCTTTATATATCTTTCTTTTTTAAGAAAGTTTGTTACTGGTCTTGTAATAAATGGTACAAGTACACTTTCAATTAGCACTTCTAAAGATGTTCCTAATAATATTACACTCAACATATCTTCCCATCTCATCTCAAATGCTGATAACCCAATAGGTGCAAAAGCAATTACTAAGAATATCAAGTTATCGCAGAATTGACCTACAATAGTCGATAAAACTGCTCTTATAAAGAATAGTATAGAATTATCATTTCCTTTACTGCGAGCTCTATCTCTTAATACTACCATAATATGAGTATTAATATAATTACCAATCCAGAAAGCAATAAATGATGCTAATGCCGTTCTTACACCATTACTAAATATTAAAGCAAAAGCTGAATTCTGGTCTGGATAAGTACCAGGTAAAGCAATAACTAATTGAGCTAATATTACTACAAATAAGTTAAGTAATCCGGCTAAAGTAAATGACCTAACATTGGCTTTCTTTCCATATATTTCTGTAGTTATATCTCCTACCATAAAAGGTATCCAAGAAACTACCGTTCCACCTCCCATCAATGCAAAAGTTGTAGACCCAATAGTTTTCATCTCAAATAAATTCTGTACTACTGTAAATACGCAGTAGATACAAGTTAACAATGCTAGATAACTAAATGTACTTTTTTTGTTCATAAAAATTTCCTCCTAAAATAATGTTCTTCGTGTAATTTTACTCTCATTCTTACACTTATAGTTTTTTGCCCAGTTTATTAAAAATAAAGCATTGGCTTTTATTCTTGATACATAATCTGTCTGGACTTCTTCTAAAGTTAATCCAATACTTTCTAAATAATCAGATAACTTCTTTTGAGCTTCTGCTGGCATTTTGGCTATATTTCTATCCACATCAATCCTAACTTCGCTACATACAATCTTTCCATAAGGTGTCCAAACATCTCCCATAACACCAGCTAAAAGCCAAGTAGTTGAATCTGCACTAGTCAATGGAAATTCTTCCATTATATCTAAACTAGTCATACCAAAAGCGTGAGTCTTAACATTAGGATTAGAACTCTGCTTTATTATAGTGAAGCATTTATCTAAGAATTCTGATTTTGCTTTCTTAGACACATCTCCTCTAGGTGACAATCCAACATACTCAACTTTACCTCCATCTTCACCACGGAATTCTAACATATTTTCTAACCATTTAAAATTCTCGCCTTGATGGAATACAGGAATAAGTTTTTCTGGGCTCTTTACTTTACTTCTCATATATAAGTAATTCTCCCAACTCATTTCTGGGGCTTCTGCCCAATCTTTTGCTGTCTTATGCTGATGGTACACACCTGGTATCTTATCTACTTGAGCAAAAACTGTAACATACTCATCTATGGAATTTATGAATTCTATATAATCATCCACATCCACTACTCTGCCTTTGGTATGAGCACTATGAGCACCTGAATCTATAAATAGTTTTTCTTCGGGTTCAGGATTTGGATGAGTTTCAATCCATTTCTTAATGGCCCCACGGTCATTTAACTGGCTGAATAATCTTGGTACTTTTGCTTCAGTAAGTAAATCTTGTAATTCCTTGGGACCACCCCCAGCATAATATAAGTCAAGCATAGCTTATCCTCCTTTCTTAAAATAATCTTTTAGAAGCTGTACTCCTTTTATATTTAGGAACTTCAACTTCATTATAGCATATAGGGTTTAACCTGTCAACATATAATAACTTCTTGCTTTTATTATAGTTATTATTAAAATTTCTCCAAGTTATTCTGCCCTTACTATCACGACTTAAACCATAATCTTTATACTGATTACACAAAGCATCTAAATCTTTTTGTAATATTAAGTCTCTTCTTTCTACATCATCACCAAATATACTAGACACATTCATATTAAGATTCTTCTTAATTCCTGTAGTTACTGTATACCAAGTATAACCTTTAAGTAACCATCTAATAAGAAAGTCAATATCTTCCCTGCCTTCTCCATTGTTAGCATCAATATTCTGAAAGTAAAGCTGGGTACCTTTATGTTTATATATATTTAATATAAAACCGCAAGCTGACCCAGAATTCAATTCCCTAGGAATAAATCTATGCTTATCTAACACTAACTTGTCTTCGTAGTTTTCTTTCTTATATGGATGATACTCAGGCTCCAATAATGATATAGCCATAACTTCATAGAAATCTTCCGGATATCTATTTATCTGGTCAAATAATCCTTCTATATCATAATAAGGATACCATATGGTATCATCATCACAGAGCATTAAAAAGTCATACTGTGTATTATAGAAATAGTCTAATAGTACATTTCTAGCTTTTCCTGCTCCTAAAGGCTGGTCATATACTATATACTTAATACCATCCATAAAATCTGATTCTTTATAATTCTGAGCTACAACGATAAACTCATTGTCTGGATATACTTTGCGTATCTGCTCTGCTTGTATCCTAATAGCATCTAACCTTTTCTTTCTTATATTACAATCATCTGGTAAGTATGATACTATACCAATCATAACACTATTTCTCATAATTGTCTCCTACAATGTTCTGCCAACCACTATTCCTAATGCTGAATAGAATGCTTCTGCAATCTGCTTATTAGAATATTCTGAATAGTCAAAACCATTACGCTTCATACTTTCACAGACTTCTACAAGATTAAAATCTAAGAACTCTCCCGTCTGGTCAAGTACTTCTGTAATCTGCTCCACAAAATAATTTCTAATCTTACTCATAATATGCACCTCCAGATTTATTTATTACTATTTCATTGTAACACATAAATCTGGAAAGTGCAATAAGTTTTTTAAAATTTTATTTCTTCTCCATACCAATTAGTTGTAACTTCACAATCACACTTAAATGGTAACTTGATTAAATCTGCTGGGGCTTCCCTCATAAGTAAAGATAACCTTTCAGCACACTCTTTAGCATTTTCTCGTGGACATTCTCCAATTACTTCATCGTGCACTTGGATAATTAAATGGAAATCTAATTCTTTCATTCTAGCATCATTATTTATCTTTATCATTGCTAACTTAGCCATATCTGCTGCTGAACCTTGCACTCTAGCATTAACACACTGTCTCTCTGCTTGTGCTATAAATCCTCCATTATCTTTAATCTTAATACCACGACTTCGTGCTTCTTCTAATATTTGAGATTTTTTCTGCCAACCAAAAGCCCCATTTAACTTACGAGTATATTCTCTCTTAATACTACTTGGTACTTCATTAGATATCTCCTGACCAAATGCCAATGGGTCAAAACCAATAGGATTTCCACCATCTAATGAGAATTCATAAGGTTCTAACTGCATATCAGGTAGATGTCTCCTTCTGCCCCAAGCAGTAGTTACATAACCTTTAGTCCTAGCCATATCTTGACTTTCATCAATAAAATTAGCAAGAGCAGGAAATGATGCCATAACCTTATCGTATATCTTTTGAGCTTCTTTAGTTGATACTCCTAACTGCTCACCAATAGATGGTATCTGTCTGCCATATAATATACCCAATACTATACTTTTAGCTTGAGTACGTCTTTCTTTACCTGCTGGATTAACTGTACCGTCTTTTCTAAATTCCAGACACTCTTCATATGGTTTTCCAAAAGCCAATCCTGCTATAGTTGCATATATATCTTTTCCGTGGATAAAAGCGTCTTGCATAGTCTTGTCATCTGAAAGATATGCAGTTACCATAGGTTCTTGCTGACTGTAATCTCCACCTATTAATACATAACCACCTTGAGCTTTAAACATTGTTCTAATTTCTTTGTTATGAGAAGGTATGTTCTGCATATTAGGGTCACTTGAACTAAATCTGCCTGTCTTTGCTCCATACTGATTATAGTTACAATGTATTCTTCCGTCAGTATGGACAATTTCTGGCATCTTATCAATATAAGTACTAAGTAACTTATCCACTTCCCTAATACCTAATATTGCTTCACATAAATTTTTTTCTCGACCCTTAGCAAAATGCTTAAGTATATCTTCACCTGTTCCTCTAGGTGATGTCTTATTAGGACTCTCAAGTTTAAGAATATCATAGAACAAAATTGCAAGCTGAGTAGGACTACTTAAACTAATTGGGTCAGATAACTTATTATTTGGATGTTCCATACGATAAGTATCTACTAAGTCATCATACATTGCTAATGCTTCCTGTGCTTGTTTCTGTCTCTCATCTTTAATCTTATGATATTTTTCTATTAAGTTATTTGCTATATCGAAGTCAAGACATATACCTCTATCTTCCATATCACAGCATACTTTCATTACTGGCATCTCAATATTTCTAAATACATTGTAAGGACCTTCAAGGTCACAACTACTAAATAGATTTTCTTGATGCTTGTAAAGCTCATAAGTTTTTATAGCATCACCGGCTGCATATAAATATGCCACACTTATTGGAACTAAGTCAAATACTATCCCAGAAAATAACTTATCAAATGTTAAACTTTCAGTATCTGTGCTATCACAATACTTAAGATGTAAATCTTTAAGTCTATGACTTTCATTCTCATCTATACAATTTCCTGCTAGCATTGTATCCCAATAACAGTTTAAATCTATGCCTATGGTATGTCTAACTACCCTTATATCGTACTTAGCATTGTGCATAATCCACTTACATCTTGGAGTATTATTAAATTTTTCTAAGTACGGTTTTATATCAGCTTCGGTCAGCTGATTAGATGTTCTAGCACCTGTAACATAACTTTTATGGTTTATAGGTATATAAGCTGCCTTAAGTGTTGGTGTATATAAGCACACGCCAACTAAATCTAAAGTTAATGGATTTAATCCGGTTGTCTCAGTATCAATGGCACACACTTTATTCTTTATTGCTTCTTCAATATAGTTCTCAAAAGATTCTATATCTCTAATAATTATGTAGTCATCTTTATGGTGAGAGAGTTTTGCTTCTGCCATTGAAGACATTGCTTGTATCTGGGTGGCTATATTACTGCCACCCTTTATACTGGAACGTGTCTTAGTTGACTTAGATTTCTTAACTATATCTTTGTCATTAACTTTAGGTCTGCTAAATGATAAAGCCACTACTTATCTTTATCCCTCTTCTTAGCAGACTTACTCTCTCTCTCACTCATTATGCTTTCTAATCCATCTCGTATTCCTTCTGCTACCCACTCACCAATCTTTTCCATCACATCATCCCAACTCTTCGGCTGAGTATCATCTTCCGTTGTCTCATCTTTGCAAGGCTCACAATTACAACTTGGCGGATCGTCTATTCCTATCTCAAAAGCTGCTCTTAAGACTTCTTCTGGGATGTCACTTTTTAAACTATTAACTAATGTGCTAAACTCTGCTAATATAATTCCGCCTGTTCCTTCAATATGCACTAAACTTAAATTACACTTAATCATTCTATATTCCTCCTATCTACCAACTCTTCGGCTGGAACCTCTTCTTGAACTTACATTGCTATCAGAACCTCGTCTTCTAATATTATCATTTCTAACGGGTGCATTATCATCTTCCTGTGGAAACTCGCCAGTATCTAGATATGTCTGCATCTCATCTGGGTTCTTATCCATAATAAAACCGCCAATAAATTCAGGCCTTTCTACTTCAGAAACATCAACAGGTTTCACATCTGGCATAGGGAATATCTCATACTGAGTTTTCTTATCACCTGCTGCTCCCCTTCTTTCAATCTCAAATACCATATTACTAAGATTAGGATATCTATTAAAGAGTGCTTCAATTTTCTTTCTAAAAGTCTTACCTCTTTCCCAAATCTTCACTTTACCATCAGCGTGGTCATACATTGATAGTATCATAACTGGTTTTATTGGCATACCTGCCGCACAGAATGGGCAGTCATCAATAGGTGAGTCATAATCTCTCTTACAATCTACATACCTATCATAGTCTCCTACCTTAACTTTGTGGCAAGCAAAAGTATCAAGTTCTCCATAATTATTATAGAGGAACTGTACCCTGGCAACATCGCCATCATTCTGAAGTTTTAACCAATCAGTTGAGTTACCACTTCCATACTTATCCATATCATCTGGATTAATTCTTCCCATCTTTTTTCTCCTTTTCTTTTCTTTTTTATTCTTTTCCTTTCGGAAGCAACCCTAACTGGATTCGAACCAGTGTATAAGGGAGTCAAAATCCCTTGCCTTACCACTTGGCGATAGGGCTATAATAGCAGGACAACGGCCAAACCTGCTAAAAGTAAATACGTATATTAACTATGTAGATGACTGGTCAAGTTAATACATAATACTATACTTTATAATTTCTATCCGAGCATAGTCATCACCGCGAGGTATTCGCTCATTCCCGTTGTACTTGTATTCCCAGTTTTATTCCAAGTTTTGGCCCCAATCAACGCATTTTTAATATCCGGTGCTTTTATATTTTGCCTGCCAGGGTCAATGACTAAGGAAGGATTCGAACCTTCAACCTCTCAGTACTAAAACTTCCCAAGGCTCTACCTTTGAGCTACTTAGCCAAGAGGGCTAGCCGGAATCGTGTAGACTAGCCCCGTTGTAATAAATATTAATAAGAGTCTTGAGTATTCCTAACTGTCTTTATTTCTCAAGTGACTTGTTGAAACCTTAATCCAATCAGTTAGCAAGTCATAACTCGATTATCCCTCTATAATTTCTATTATATCTTTTAGCATATTTTCTCCATATGCTATCTGGTGTCCTACACCTTTAGAATACACTTTAACATAGTTATTTCTAACTTCAACATATGCTATATTTCTATTTGTTTCTGAATCTTTATTTCTTATGCCCATACAACCTGGTGAACTAGTATACTCTTTAACATCAAAATCTCTAGATAATGCTTCAAGCACATTCTTATAATCTTGTGTTCTGTCTATTTTATTTGATGACTTTCTACTTCTATTAGTAGGTTTCTTGCTACTTTTTTCTTCACTATCTGAAGATATATCACTAGCAGTATTTTGTTCTTCACTAATAAGTGAGTACCATCTTCTAATAGTGGCATATCCCACACAAGTTGACTTGCCTTTATTCTTTCCATTCTCGTACTCATAGATAACTGTTTTTCTAATATCATCTACTTCTATAATTCTTATAACAGTTTCATTATCTCTCTTGCTTAAATACTTTTCTCCAATATTCATAATATTTTTCCTTTTCTCTTTACCAACCACCACTACCACTTATATTATTGGTGTTTTAAGTGTTATCGCCTCACTATTAAGTTTACTTACTGGTCGTCTTCTAACTGGTCTATATCATACTTTCCTTCTTCAATGGTTTGCACTTCCCAGCTATCTGAACCATCATTACTTTCTACTTTATAATGGTCTTTGTAATGCTTTATAGTGTAACCTTTGTAGTTAACATCCATATAAACTACCTCCTTATTTATTTATTACTATTTCATTGTAACACATAAATCTGGAAAGTGCAATAGGTTTTTTTAAATTTATTAAAAAATTTTTTTAAGTTTTAAGAAATCTTCTTGGAGTTCATTTATATCCCTACCATCTTGGTAATCTAATTCTTTAATAATCTTACCTTTTACATAGTACCTAAATCTCTCGGTTGCCTTCCTACCAGCATCATCTGGGTCAAAAGCAAGTATATAAGTTCTAACAGGTAATTTGCTCAATATATCATACTGAAACTGATTTCCAGTACCAATCATTGCCATACCCGGTACATTATACTTCCAACCTGTTAAGCAGTTTAGAAAACTTTCAGTTATCATTGCTTCGTTGTACTTACCTGAAGTAAACATATTAGCACAGTATATAGGCTTGCTCTGTTCTTTAGGTAATCCAAAAAACTTAGTCTTAACTGACCTGGTTGCTACAAATACTACTCTTCCGTCTAAATCTTTAATTGGGAAAGTTAAACAGTCTCTCTTTGAGTCATAACCAATATCAAATCTTTCTATAATATCATCAGTTAAACCTCTTTCATACATATAAGGATGGATGTATCTATAACTATCTAATTCTTCTTCGGTTATATCATTAATTTCTTGGGTTTCTCTGCGGTTTCTAATATCTCCTGTAAATATCATAGGTCTCGTCTCTATCTCAAGAGAATTAAATCGCTTTACTAACCATCTTGTTCCAAACTTTCCATTATCTATGTAACCAAAAAGTTCGCTAATCATCTCAGATATTGTGCCACTCCAACCACAAGTAAAGCAATGGCACTTTCCATCATCTATATTTATGCCAAAAGAAGGTTTACGTTCTTGACCATTCTTATGGAATGGACAGTTTGTCTGTATATTTCTACCATTAGGTCTAAACATCATAAATCTATCCACTCCCTTGGTATATAGTTCTGACCTTAAAGTATTTAGAACATCTTGCATATCTGCTTGGATTATAGTTTCTTCTAACTTAATCATTAGTATTCCTCATCTTCATCTTTATAACGCCTTCTAATATTCTCGGCTTTTTCTTCATCATTTATTCCGCTGTTACCACTTGGTACATATTCAAACTTACCTACATCAATATCCCATAGATAAGTCAACTTAGCACTATTACTACTATTTCTAGATTTCTTTATGCTTAATTGAAGTCCTGGGTCTTTCTGCTGAACCGCAAGTACCAGTGAAGCATTATAAGCAATACCATCACTATCTCTAATGTTCTCAAGTTCTAAGTCTTCATTATGTACTCCCTCTCTATTTGACTGGCATACAACTATTACTGGAATCTTTAATTCAATAGATAAATCCATCAAATCTTCACTAATGTTAGTTAACTGTGTGGTTCTGCTATCACCTCGTTCTTTTCTTTCATCAGTTAAGTAAGAAATACCATCAATAGCAAGCACATCTATATTATTATTCTCTACCCAGCTTTTAAGCTTACTTACTGTAACTTTTCTTTGGAAATTTTTTGGGTGTGCCACAAAGAATGGTACATCACTATTACTTAAGTTTTCTATATATCTATCGTAACCTTGTATATCATTGCCACGAGTCAAACTACTATTAGATATGTGCTTGTGAAGTGTATCAAATCTATAACCAGTTTTAATTGAACTCATCTCAGGCTCTAATAAACCAATTCTTTTATTCATTTTCCACATATGTTCTAACATCTTAAGTGACACCCAAGTTTTGCCTTGCCCTGTTCTTGCAAAGATTACCACAAGTTCTTCTCCCATATGATAACCTCCGATAACTTCGTCTAATTCTTCAAAACCAGTTGGTATAAAGTGTGTATCTTTACTTTCTTTAGTTTCTTTATACTCTTTTAATCTTTCACCTGCTTGACTTATAATATCCACACCTTTTACTGCTTGTGCTACTTTTAATTCTGGAATCTTAGATTTTAAATAATCTACAGCTTCATAAGAATTAGTTTGAAGTAACTCAGATAACTTAGTTATTATAGGCACACTTAAAGAATAAAGATATTCTTCCCTAAAAGTATTAACTAAATATTCTGTGCTTTCTGATACTTGTATAACATCAAAATCTGGGTATTTAGCAAGGAATGTCTCAATGTTGGGTATATTCCCATATTCTTCTTTATGCTTCTTAATATACTCCCATTCTTCCTTATACTGGTTAAAATAATCATCAGTTATTCCATTTAGAGATATGATACTATCTGACTGGTCAGAAAGGACTTTATTAATTATCTGCAATTCTACCATTTATAATTAGTCCTCCTTTTATCTTTTTCCTTAAACTCAACTACTTCACTACATCCAAACAATCTACTGGATAATCTATCTCCCATTAATTTATAACAAGCTTCTTTTCCACAGTTACCTGTAAATATATTTGACTTACCAGCATTTATTCTGGCATCTATATATTGAAGTACTATCTGATGCTCATAAGATGTAAATTCTGAACTTGGTAAGTCATCCCATACTACCAGTTCACATTCTTCTATATGCTTACATAATGCTTCAAATCCTTCTACTTTCTGAGATATATTACGCTTACAGTTATATAGAAATTGTGGTACATTTATAAACAATCCGTGGCAATCAAATCCTGACTTATGCCAGATTGTATCAAAGTAAGAACACATAAGTTTAACTGCCCAACTTGTCTTACCATTACCACATATTTCTGAGTATATATATACATTTCTACCTGACTCAACAAATATATCCATATTATCAGATATAGCTTTTAACTGCTTAAATGCTTCAGCATCTACTATATCACAAACTAAGGGTTTAATCTCCCACAAGTATTCAGGTATATTAGAATGCTCAAAAAGCGAACGCATACAGTTATACCTTATACAAGACTCTGAGCATTTATTCTTGCACTTCTGCTTATACCAGCATTTGCTCAAATCCATATTTTTTATTCCTTTCTTAACAATAATCTTCTTGCTTCCATTAAACTATCAATGGTATCAGTTAAGCTGGTTACTCTAACTCTTAAAGCTTTAACTGTTCTATCTATATCTTCAACATCAATGGCAATCCAATATCCATCATAAGTTGTAGAACATATTGGATGTCCATCATCTCTTAATTTCTGTACTAACTTAACTACTGTTCTTTTGTCACAACCTAATCGGAATGCTAAATGCTTACAACTTACCGAGTTATGCTTTCCTTCAGGTATTGACTGCAGTAGTAATTCTTTCATATATTCTTCTGCATTATTATCTCTTACAAACTTTACCATCTTTTTTCTCCTTTTTATTCTTTTTAATCTGACTTAATATCTTTTCTTGTTCTTCTCGTTCTTCTTTCCAATGTTTCTTATCATATTCAGCAGCATTCTTAGACATAATCAGAAACCAAAGTATATTACCAAATATATAAAAGATTAATACTACCAAAACTATAAATGCTATCATTAGTTCATCCATATTTCTTATTCCTTTCTTAGAAAATAAACCTAGGGTTATTCATCATACTATCCACCCTACTGTTATGGTCCTCTATTGATTCTTTATCTGTGTTATCTAATCTATATGACTGCTTACTTGATTTCTGAGTATTTATAAATATTCCTTTATAACCATTTCTAATGGAATTATTTATTGCTTCTAACTGGGAATGCTCATCTACACCAGCTAAAGTATCTAATGTTAAAGTCAACTGGTTTTCAGCAGGATAGTCTCCTTTATCAATTCTATCCGAATAAAAATCTAAAATCTTATCCATAACTTTTTCTGAGAATTCATATTCAGCAAACTTACCTAAAACTTTGTCTAGATATCTGTCTTTCTTGGTTTTAGATTTCTTTTCGTTTTTTAAATCTTTATTTACTTTATCTTTATTTATTTTATCTTTATTTAATTGTTGTGGTTTTTCTATATGTTGATTTTCTACATATAGATTTTCTGTACCTTGTTTTTTACCATCTTGTTTTTTACCATCTTGTTTTTTAGGACTCTCAAAGAAGTTATACTCATATTCAAATCTACCTGAATCTGTTTGACTCGGAAGTTTCTTAATAACTACAAGATATCCATTGTTCTTTAATTCTTCAAGGGCAGAATTAACTGCTGTCCTATTCTCTTTACAAATTGAAACTAAACCATTCACTGTATAGTCCCAATTATCAGGTAAAGATAATACTAAACTTAAAAGCCCCTTAGCTTTAAGAGTGAGATTATCATCTCGCAAGTGATAATTACTCATAACTGTATAATTACTATTCTTTTCAACTCTACATATTGACATATTAATAACCTCCTTGGTAATTATAGTGCGTGCCCACTTAATGGACACGCACTTAAAGTAACTACATATTTAGAACATCATCAACTTGCTTATCTACTTCGCTATTAACTTTTGCCCAAAGTTTTTCTCTGACTTCATCAACTTGTTCTGGTGTTTTAATTACCATTGGGTCAACTGCCCATTCTTCTTCAGCTGTAAACTTATAATAAGTATCATTCTTCTGTATAGTACAACCACTCATATATCTAATAGATACAGGCACAACACCTTCTGGTATACTATTAGAAGGTTCATCTGCTGCAGCGTCTTGGGTATTCTCTGCATTTTTATCTTTACTTGTATTGTTGGAAACCTTTGACTGTTTCTTGTCAGAATCTTTAGCCTCTGATTTCTCAGCTGATGCTTTTTTATCAGATTTATTTTCTTCTTTTACTGCTCTTTCATCTTCAGGTGGGTTCATATCTTTTTCTATTGGATTACTTTCCTCTTCAACTTCAACCTTTTCTTTACTTGGTTCATAACCAGCACATTGGTCACAAGATATAGTTTTACCTTCTACTACCATATCTACACCATTGCAATCTTTACAATATTCATCATTGGCATCTCCTGCCCATTTACACTTATACATTTTAATTTCCTCCTATTTTATGATTCTTTTATAGGTTTCTTTGAAACCTTAGATTTTAATCCAGCTATGCTATCTAATATTTTCTTAGCCATTGACTTCTTGTATTTATCATCTGACTTAATAGCTGCTCTTCTTTCAAATCCTAAGAATGGATTTGACTTATGGTAACTTCTATGACTTCTTTGCTTATGCTTTAATGCTCCTGCTATAATATCCTCCTAATTATTTCTTTTTGCTGATTCTTAAGGTTACAACTTCTGCTCCTGGTGTTCTACAAGATTGAAGTTTACTAATATCGAACTTACCTGCATATACAAGTTTTTCCAAAGCATCATCATCAATATACTCTTTTGTCTTAATAACTGTAGATAAATCTTCTTTGCTTAAGTTATCTTTAAGAATATCAATGGCTTTTAGTTCATTAAAATCTTCTTTCTGAGTTACTGTAACTTTAGCTGTCCACTTATCAGATGAGAAATTATCTAACTTATTGCTGGTCATTATACGTTTAATCTCATCTCCTAAAGCTGAGATTTTTTTCTTGATTTTTGATTCTTCATCTTTACCAGATTTATAATCATCAATCATACCACCAAGGTCAACTGTTGCTTTTCCATCTCTTCTGCTCATTACTTTGCCTCCTTTCTTTCTAATACTTTTGTACCATACTGCCCCCATTGGTAATAAGCATTAAACTCTGCCATAATTCCTCTATACTTGCCTTGTAAGTCTTCTTTGAACTGTTCAAGGCTAGCAATATCGGACTGCTTAAATAGCATTGTCTTCCTACTATCTCGGACATATGATGGTAACTTTAATTCAATAGGTTTCTCATAATCCGGATTCTCATACCATTTATACCACCTTTTTATGGTATTGGTTGATATATCCAATATCTGAGCAACTCTTGAAATACTAAATAATTTTTCTTCTCTATTTCCCACTTACTCACCTCCTTCTTATTACTCTAATTATTGTAACACATAAGAAATAAATTGTAAAGTATAGATTTAAGAAAGTAATTGGTAAATCATATCCATACCTAGTTTACCTCCTTTACCATCAACTAAAGCGTCTGAAACTAATCCTTTCTTATATACTATATCTTCTATTCTTTCATCAATGGTATTCTTTGTTACTAAAGTTATGATATTTACAGTTCCTTGAGTTCCAATTCTGTGTGCCCTATCTTCTGCTTGGTCTTTTAATGCTCTATTCCAAGGACTATCTAAGAATATAACTGTCTGGGCAGCTGTAAGGGTTAAGCCTGTTCCCATTGCTCCTATTGTTCCAATAATAACTTTACATCTATCATCATTTTGAAACCTTGAAACTTCCTCCATTCTTTCATTAGGTGAAGTGTCTCCAGTTATATAAGCAGGATTATATTTAGATAATCTTTCTTTTGCTATGCTAGTAATATTACTCCAGTTGCTAAATATAATACATTTCTTTCCTGCTTGTGCTAATTCTTCAACTAACTCTTCCATTCTATCAAGTTTAGCAGACTCTTTAACTTTATCATTAAGTATACCTGTATACCCAGTAGCTTGTCTTAGTCTTATAAGCATAGATAATGGATTATTACTAAACTTAATCTTATTTATATCACTCATAACACCATTATATACCTCATTGTAGATTACTTTCTGTTTAGTTCCCATTTCTACATATTCTACTTGGTGCATTTTTTCTGGTAAATCTAAAACTTCCATTTTTAGTCGTCTAAGCATTACTAAATCCATAAGTTCCCTTATCTCATCTAAGTTTTTAAACCCAACAACTTCGGAACCACCCCAACCACCAAATGTACAGTAGTGTTGCTTAAACTGATAAAAACTATGCTGCTCATATCCTAACCAATGTAGTGGGAAGTATAAGTCAAGTGGATTATTCATTAGAGGCGTACCACTCATAGCCACCATATATTCTGCACTGATTAAACTCATTGCTCGACCTTGTAAAGATGTTGGATTCTTAGCTTTGTGGCATTCATCAAAAGCAATCATACTTATCTCACCACTCTTACATAATTCAGCAATCTTCTCTGCTATTGGAAATGAATACTTTGTCTTACTAACTTTCTTTGCACCGGCCCTTAAAGTTTCTATATTAGTTATTATAAATTTACAGTCAGGAAGGTTATTTAAGTCTGCGAGTTTATCATTGCTGCTTCCCTCATAAGATTTACCATTCTTTCTAAATCTTGTACCTAATACCCATCCTTTCTCATTACTGTGTATTTCTATTTCTGACTGCCAGTTATATTTAAGTGAGTTAACACCACAAACTATTAGTACTTTATTTATGCTATGAATATGACTTAAGCATCCTGCTAAATCTATAATCTGCTTGGTTTTTCCAAGACCTTGGTCATCACAAAGTAAAAACTTGTTATTAGCTAATCCAAACTTTACACCATCTAACTGGTGAGCAAAAGGTTTGGTCTTAAACTTATAAGTTTCAGGAATCTGTATATCATCAAGTTTTTTAGTTTCCATATCTTGATATATTCCAGTTATCTCAATTTCTTCATTCTCAAACTTATTACATAAACCAATTATATTAGAAACAGGCATTTCCCAAGTATGATTTTCTGAGTTATAAACTCTAGTTCCCATATTCTTGATATACTGAACTATTGTACCATTATAGTCAAAACTAACAAAAGCTGAATATTTGACTAATATATTTCCTGATAATTTTTCTGGTTTATCAATTCTTATCTTAATCATTCTTATTACCTTCCTTTATTCTCTCAACTTGTTCTGCAGTAAAAAATGCTGATAATTTTGGAAAACATCTACTAACTTTCTTTTCTTCTCCTGTTTCTTTATCTTCCACAACTTTTATAGAATACTTCCATATTGTTATCTTATGTTCTGACTTTTCACCTTTCTTAACTTTATATCCAAGTTTTTTCCAAGCTTCATAAGTATGTAACTGTGTATCTAGTGGAATACCTTTTTCTAATTTATATCTAGCAATAATATCATTGTTAGTCATATCTATGCACCTCCATATTTATTTATTACTACTTTATTGTAACACATAAATTCTTAATTGTAAATAGTTTTCTCAAAAAAAA
>PPYE01320156.1_pt1 | contig 30009 bp, 21 predicted proteins | sample 1559881 | NCBI WGS metagenome assembly PPYE01 (sample SAMN08240022, study PRJNA423297) | Human gut metagenome, whole genome shotgun sequencing project. | reverse complement strand
ATCGTTTCGACAAACAAAACAGATTAAATGTAAAGAACAGCATTACTTATTTCAGCCGTAAGATTGAGATTCCCGATTTCAAATTTGACGGCGACCAGTTATCGTCTTTTTCAGAAGTATCTTATATACATACAAAAGAAAAAACGGAATGGGTAGCGGGTGCGAATGTGTGGACGGATAAGTTTACCGAAGAAAAACTGACCGATTTTCCTTTACGTGATTACAACATAACTACCGTAGGCGTATTTGTACAGAACAATACGAAAATAACGGACTGGATGAATCTTGAAAGCGGATTGCGTACCGATTATATTAATGATTACGGTTTTGCAGTTCTACCCCGTATATCTTCTCATTTCAAGATAACGGAGAAATTTTCATCCCGTGTAGGTGGTGGGTTCGGATATAAAGCACCTACCATTTTTTCGGAAGATAGCGAACGCATCCAGTTTCAGAATGTCTTGCCGATAGATGACAACAGGAACAAACTGGAAAGGAGTTATGGGGCAAATGTGGATTTTACTTATAAAACGGGTTTGTTCGGCGACCAAGTATTTTTAAGTATAAACCAGTTATTCTTTTATACTTACCTGAAAAATCCGCTTGAACTGCAAGCTGCTGAAAATAATCGTTGGCAGTTTAATAACATTAACGGTCACGTGGATAGTAAAGGGGCTGAAACCAATATGAAAATTAAGTATAAGGATTTCGGTTTATTTCTCGGATATACCTATACGGATGCTGATGTAAAGGAAGACGGCAGAAGCTACCAAAAAACCTTAACCCCGAAACATAAAATCAATTCTGTTTTAATGTATGAGGTGGAAGATAAATGGAAAATCGGATTGGAAGCTTATTATACCGGAAAACAAAATTTGAATGACGGTAAAACAGGTAAGGATTACCTTGTCTTCGGATTAATGATGCAACGAATTTGGGAAAAGTTCTCAATATATGCTAACTTTGAGAACTTTACCGACAGACGGCAGACAAGGTTTGATACCATTCATACGGGTTCGATGACTAATCCTGAATTTCGGGACATTTATGCACCGTTGGACGGTTTCGTCCTGAATGCCGGGATTATAATTAAATTGTAAAATGAATAAATCAATTTTTAAAATAGAACAAATGGATTGTCCGAGTGAGGAAAACCTCATTCGGATGAAACTCCAAAACATAGAGGGTGTTGCAAAGCAGGAATTTGACCTGAAAGGCAGGATATTTACTGTTTACCATACAGGCGACTATCAGGAAATCGAAAAGCAGCTTGCTACCTTGAATCTCGGTTCACGCTTTATTGAAAGTAAAGAAGTAACAGGAGAAGTTCAGGCAGAGGAAAATAGCAAACAGCGTAAAGTCCTTTGGATTGTACTGGCTATTAACTTCGGCTTTTTCCTGATTGAAATGTCAACGGGTATTATATCCAAATCTATGGGATTGGTTGCTGATAGCCTTGATATGCTTGCTGATGCTTTTGTTTATGGATTAAGTTTGTTTGCAGTCGGTGCAGCCGTAAGCCGTAAGAAGCGTGTTGCTATGATTTGCGGATATTTCCAGATACTTTTGGCTGCCGTTGGTTTTATAGAGGTAATCAGACGGTTTACAGGTACAGAGGAAATGCCTGTTTTTCAAACAATGATAGGTATATCTATACTCGCTTTGATAGCAAATGTTATATGTTTGCTTTTGCTTCAAAGGACAAAAAGCGAAGATGCCCATATTCAGGCAAGTATTATCTTTTCATCCAACGATGTAATAATAAATGCAGGGGTAATTCTTGCCGGATTCTTAGTATGGCAGTTGAATAATCAGATACCCGACCTTATTATCGGTAGTATTGTATTCCTTATTGTTATAAGAGGGGCAATTAGGATATTGAAACTTGCTAAAAATTAAATAATGTCATTTGATCTGCAAATTATTTGTATATTTTCTCTCAAATAATTTGCAGATCTCATAAGAATAGTAACGGGCGAATGCCGCCCGTGTATTATCCTGATACCTTTCTTATATCCGATTCGGAAACATACCAACTATCTTGGTACTTGTCGCCAATCAGGTTAAAAACGCCTGATAATCCGCTATCATTAGCGTGTTTCTTGGCTTCGCTGATTGTGCCGAACTCGCCTAATTTATTGAAGCCGATAAATAGTTTGTATCTATCGCTGTTCTCCTTGTGTTTCTTGACTTCTTCCTGTAACATCACATACATTCTTTGATAGTTATCTTTCTTCTGTTCCAATTTACCGTAAGTCTTCAATAGTTGTTCATCCGTATCTATATTGAAAAACAGGTCATTATGTTTTTTGTAGTCGATATATCGGGCAATGGCTCTTTCTACTTTGGTTATCTGTGCTTTTGCGGATGCAACTTTACCCAACAAAAAGTCAAAACCTGTCTGTAAACCTGTTCGCTTGTCGTAAAAGCAATGATATACCTGAACTCTTTTTCTCGGATATTTGCAGACTAATTTTGCCTTACGCCATTCAATAAGCCACCGCCAACGGTCTAACATATCACGGGGAATGTCTATTTTGTGTAAAACTTCCCGGCTTCTGTCCTCGTGGAGAATTTCAAAAGTGATATATACCCAATGTTCAATACCCAGTTCCCGTTCCGCTTTTGCAAGGTCTTTTGCATACTGCATCCAATCGTCTATTCTTTCCTGTGCCATGATGTTAGATGTTAATGTTGTCGTTTTTCTTGGTTAGCCATTCATCCCGACGGGTACGGCATCCCTCCAAAGTCGGTGCAACGGTTGAAAATAATTTTCCGTTTGTATGCCTGTAATCGTACTGATAAAATGTCTGTTTCGGACGGTGGGTAGGACGAAACGTTGTATAGTTCTCTTTACCTTGTTCACATACAGAACAGCCGTTATAATTGATTGAATTTGTTTTCATATTGTTCTTGTTATGGGCGGATTGCTCCGCCCTGATTAATAATCCGTTATTTAGAGTTTGCAAAAACTGTTTTACTTCGCTCGGTATCGGAAATAGTTAAATGTCCGTCTCTATCTATAAGCCAATACAGAAAGAAGATGATAGTATCTTTTGATATTATATGATTGCCATTGAATAGATTTAGCAAAACAACAGGTTCTTTTTCTTTGGCTTTCAATGCTTCTTCGCTTGTGGTATAGGCATTTTCGCCAATGCCAAAGCGCAGGGAGTTATTTACTATATATTCTACTTTTCCGTATTCTTCCATTTTCCTGTACATGAATTGTTCTAAATCCCTTATGTCGTGTATCAGGTCGAACGGATGCAGGGCTTCCAGTTCTTCTTTGAGTTGTGTGTGAATATCCCTTAACATCGGCTCAATGGTAAACCACTTGGTCGGGTTGGTTATCTTTCGGCAGGTGGCAGGATCGTGTACATCATCGAGGAATAAACCGTTCTTGTCAAGTGTGCAATAACAGTCATAGCAGAAATGCGTATGATATTCGGTTGCGCTCTTTTTGATAGACTTATTTATGATTATTCGGATTTGACCGTTCTGTAACAGATAGAAACGGATGCTCCACCTTTCTGTTTCAAAAGCCATTTGGTAATGCTTGCTTTCGCCTGTTGCCCTGTTTAGGAAATGTAGGACACCTTTATACATGATTGCTATTTTATTTGGTTTCATATTGATTGGATTTATTAAAAGAATGATAATGTTAATTGTACTGCTTTGCGTCCTGTGATTTCATCAAACAGGCTTTTCACTTGTTTCAAAACGGATATTGCGTATTTGTCGGTCTTACTGCTATCCCTGTCAAGTCCTTTCATCATTTCATTGAGGGCTGCGGTAAGGCAATCTTTCCGATTGTCGAATATCTTACCCCATACGCCTAACCCATAACCTGCTCCGCCAGTGCTGTAAGAATAACTCATTCCGTATGTCCATTTTCCGTTTAAGCCTTTGCCCAGTGTAATATGGTTACTTACTGCCCAACCGTCCCGATGGGGAAATTGTATTTCTTCACGTTCCAAAAAATCAGGTCTTTCCAACCAACCGTATTCGTTAAATTCCTTTTTGGTAAAGCCGAATAACAAATGTTTCTCGTACTCTCGTTTATTCATTAATAACTGGCGTGGGGTATCTCCAAAACTCTCATATTCCTCAATTATAGCCCTGTTATCTCGTCTTAATGCGTTCAGATATACGGCTACATTGTGGCGTTCTGCCCTACAAAAATTAATCTCCTGTATCTGTTGCAGTTTTTCGTATGCTGATAATTCTTTATATTTCATGACCATTCTTTTGTGGGGCAGGGTTACTGCCCCGTGTTACTACTTATTAATCCAATCCGAAATAATACGCTAACCGTTGTTCCTGTGATTTCGGAAAAATCCAACCTGCTAACTTCTTGCCGTTGAATGTCAATCGGCTGTTGAAGCGTCCGCCCATTGCTTTGAGTTCGTCTTTTATGGCTCTCGTTTCTCCGAATACCGCTACCGCTTTGGCTGAATACTCTACCAATGTGCAACCGCCTTTGCTTTCTTCTGTCGGCTTACTGGGTGGCATTGTGTCGGATTTGCTGATATGTATGTTATCTTCATTCCCTGCTGTGTATGCAAAATCTTCAATCGTGCGTTTACGGTCATATACAGGCACTTTTTCGATTATCCAACCGCAGTATTTGCTTTCGCCTAAATAGTAGCCGTCGCCCATACTGTATTTTTCACGGTGTTCGTAGTCCTCGTTAGGTTCGGCTAAATAGGCGGTTTCCTCAAAGTTGGATGCGTGTTTACGCATCTCGGAAAAGATGTCCCTTTTGTGCTTTGAAAAGCCGATGATAACCGTTCGCTGTGTACTGTATCCGTAGTAGTCAGTTTGGCTGTCGCTCTCGTTTTGTCTTAAACGTGCCACGATAACGCCTAAAGCATCTTCGGGGAATATCTCGGAAAAGCGTTTACGCCCGATTTCCCGAACTTGTTCTACTCTGATTTTCTCCTGTTCGGCTTCGTCTTCCTCTGCTTTCTTCTGTTTCTGTGCTTGCTGAAGAAGTATTGCAACCTCGAAACTGTCTATAAATTCAGGGTTTTCACTATCGTAATAGTAACCAATACCGAATTTTTCATTCAATGGTCTGATAATGTCGGCTGTTTGAAAATCCTTTGTCCGCAGGTTAATCAACTTGTAAGCAATGCCCCAATCGTTTTTACAGATTTCATACACTACATATCTGTCATAGCTGTAACCCTCCATTCGGATAACCTGATTGACTTCTACCACTTGTTTGGCTCTGTCTATTTCCTTGTTCGCTCCTAATAAAAATACTTTGCTCATAACTCTAAATTTTAAGGGATTATAAAAAGGTCAGCATTGCGAGAATAAAGAGGATTATAGCACCCAAACCCACGAAGAAGGAGAGGATACCCCGAATAACAGGAAGAAAGAGATACAAGCCCACTAAAGCCCAAATAAACACTGTTCCCCACACACAGAAGCCCAAAACCGCCAAAACGATTTTTACAACCAATTTTATGCTAATTGGAAGGTTACTACCTTGTTTCCTATTTTTTACTATACTTCTCATAATTTCTGACTTTTTTTTTCTGCCGTATCGGAGCCGGTGTACTGACCTTATGTTTCGGATACGTGAAAAGGTCGGCTGAATCCGCCGAAGACAAATTTTGGGGGAATAAATACGCTCGCCCGAAGGGAAAGAGGAAGATTTTTTCCACAACAATTTGGCGACAGGATTAGCTGAAATACCTTTGTATCCTGAACATGGGGTCAAAAAGTACCCGGTTTGATACGTGCCAATGAGGAAGAAATTACACCGGAGAGAAGTGTAGTAAAAAGAAAATTGAGTTAGATATACTTTGCGTTTATCATCATAGAACGCAGATTCTTTGATTGAAAGGAACGTAAGAAAGGGCTATAATAGTCCTCAATACTTAAATAGGAAAAATTGATGATATATCTTACAAAATCAGTATCTTTGCGAAGTAAAACATGATAGTATAATTGTAGAAATCAATATTCTACAATTCGTATATATAACATAACGTTCGCTGAACGTCTCATCACGAAAACTGGCAATTTTCTCGAAAGAAGAGACTTACGCGCAATGTTCATGCTATACAATTGTATAGCGTGGACTTGCCTGTCTTCTTCTTTGGGTATGCCAGTACCTCGTGATGGAGCAGTGTGAGTTCCACGCTTCTTTTTTAGGTCTGGCGAATGTTCTTATAGAAACAATAAAGGAAAGGATAAGGACATGAGAAAATTGAAATTGTACATTACGGCATCCCTTGACGGTTATATCGCTCCACCTGACAGCGATTTGGATTGGTTAATCGGTTATCCGATTCCCTCAAAAGAGGATCATGATCTTTTTTTAGATTCGGTTGATACAGTCATTTTGGGCGGTAATACTTATCGTGATATGCGCATAATGGATATTGTCTGGCCATATAAAGATAAGATTGTGTATGTCGTTACCCAGCACCCTATAATGGAAAAAGAGGGTGTGATCTTCATTACTGAAAATGCAATTGAAACTATTTCCAAACTTAAAAAAGACAATGGAAAAGACATTTGGCTTGTTGGTGGGGCAAAGCTAATATCTTCATTACTTGCTAATAATTTGATTGATGAAATGATAATCACATATATCCCCGAAACTCTCGAAAAAGGAATACCTCTGCTTCCCAATAAACTCAATGAAACAGACTGGACATTGGTCGAAAAGATTACATACGATAGTAATGCACGTAAGGTCATCTATCAATATTCAAAATAAAAAAGCCTGAATCATAAAAAATGCACCTCAAAAGTTTTTTGTCCAACTTTTTGGGTGCACTTCATATTGAAACAGGCTTCTTACAAGTTATGTAACATATATATTTATTTTGCTCTCATTTTACCATAGCATTTACTGCCGTCAGGAGATAAGTAGAAATCGAATGTTTCTTCGACAGTTCTTCCACCCGGAGGGACAAGAGAATATTTGCAACGGACAATTACGACAAGCACATCACTTGGTTTTTTGCTGTCATATCCGTTAAAATTATCCGGAGAAAGATTTTTTAGGGAATCAATACTATTGTTCATTGCCACAATATCAGCATTGTACTCATCAATATCGCTTTGCTTTTTTGCTTTAGCCAGTAGAGTTTCACTCATTTTTTTAGCCAGTTCAATCCGCTTGATGACAAGCTGCTTATCTTTCCTAAATTCATCAGTAAGATAAGCAATGCTATCTGCAACAGTAATATTGCCATTCTCGTTCAACTCTACAATCTTAAAGTTGAGATTGTCTTTTGTGTCGCTACCTTTTAGCAGGTAATTAGTAATGGTTGTTTCGTAATTACTCTTTGATGAGTTTGAACCGCAAGAAACCAAGAAAATTGCGATTAATACATAAAGTAAAATTTTCATATCTAATTATTTTTAGAAATTTCTATTAAGTGCGTAAATATAAGAATATTATCAATTTAATGAGGTAATTATAGGTATCTTTAAATGACTATTTAAAACTATCAGCACATTTTGGGGCTTATTGTTATCTTTTTTCGTGTATTCTGAAAATGCTTTCAATACCCACTCCCGAAATGCTTTTGTTTCAAAAGAAGCAATCCTAAACCCGATAAAAATAAGAGCATCTAAATTATAAAGGATTTGTTCACTTTCCCGTCCATTATTTACGAAAGTATGAATACGGGAAACTTCATACTCTTTCAATAGCCCTGCCTTAAAAATGGCTTTCAGACTGCTTTCTATTGTCTTGGTATAAACATTAAATAAAGTAGCCATTTGCCATTGTGATAGCCACAGTGTCCCATTTATCAGCTTTGCTTCAACAGTAAACTCATGCTGATCGTTTTCTGTTATACGAATATATCCTTGTTCCATAATGATTATTGATTTATAGCCATTTTTTCCTCCATACTTTTAACTTTTCCTGCAAAAGCATTCATATCGTGACTGATTTTTGCATCTGTAATTCTCGCATAAATTTGAGTTGTTCTTATGTTCGTATGCCCTAACATTTTACTAACACTTTCGATAGATACGCCCTTGCTAAGTGTCAGAGTGGCAAATGTATGGCGTGCAAGGTGGAATGAAATTTCCTTATCAATTTCACATAATGCACCGATTTCCTTCAGGTAAGCATTCATTTTTTGATTGCTTGGTACAGGAAGTATTCGGTTATCCGGCAAAGTACCTTCGTATTTTTCTAATATCCTTTTAGGAATATCGAGCAATGGGATTGAAAATGTCACATCCGTTTTTTCTCTTTTACCAATAATCCACAGATTACCGTCGAATGAGGTTCGGATATTTTCTTTGCGCAATTTCTTTACATCTATATATGCTAATCCGCAAAAACAAGAAAACACAAAAATATCACGCACGTGTTCCAATCGTTTTGTAGAAAACCTTTTCTCCATTATAGATTCGACTTCCTCTTGTGTCAGATAGCCTCTATCTACTTTCTTAATACGAATTTTGTAATTGACAAATGGATCGGCTTTAATCCAGTCATTGTTTTTTGCGATAATGACGATGCGCTTGAAAAACTGCATGAACTTGGCTGTTGTATTTGAACTACAGCCACAGGTGGTTTGTAAATAGACTTCAAAATCTGTAATAAAGAGGTAGTCAATTTCTTTTAATCCCACATCCGAGCGATTGTATTTCTCCTTAATAAAGTTGGTTAGATGTTTACGTGTTACCTCATATTTCTGATAAGTAGCCTTTGATTTGCTTATGCCCACCAATCTTTCAACATCTTCATTATGCCTTTTAAATAAGTCTAAAAGCATCTGTTGTTTAATTTCTACTCCAAAGAAGATGTTTTTAATACGTTCAGGGCTTACGGTAGTTTCCCGTTCCTGTAATTCACGGTAGATCTTTGTCATAGTAGCCTTGATACTTTCAAGGATACCATTGAGTTCTATTACTTCTTGTGTTTTTCCGACAGCTTTTCCTGATTTCGTATCCCAGATTTTGGGATTGACTTCTGTTTTTGCTCCAAACTGAACAGCTTCTCCATTGACGGTAATCCGTCCCATAATTGGCATTTTGCCATTTGCTTTTACTGCATTCCTTTTAACATAGAAAAGGATGTTGAATGTACTCTTTTGCATAACTCAAAATTTAATTTCAAAATTAGTTTTAACAATCAAATAATGAGATAAATACAGACCGCCAATAATGGACAACACACTGCCAATTTCGGACAATTCGTAACCTATTTCTAATTTTGGAGAGTAGGTTACGAATTGGTTACGCAACTATGTCCAAAATTGGCTTTTTTATGGCTTTACACCCAGACACTCTTAAATGCAAAAAGTCCCACAAATCATTGATTTGTAGGACTTGTCTGCTGTTTGTCGCCTTTTGTCTTAGGCTTTCAGCGGAGAGAGAGGGATTCGAACCCCCGGTACCTCGCAGTACAACGGTTTTCAAGACCGCCGCAATCGACCACTCTGCCATCTCTCCAAGAGTGATTCTCTTAAAACCGGATGCAAAGGTAGTACTTTATTTCGTATTTCCAACAATTTGAGTCTAAATTATTAAATTATTCTTTTTTTATAAATAAATGCCTAAAAACAAAGGAATTATACATACATCATTAACAAAAGTGGTACTTTATTAGATCAATTTTATGTTTTACAACATATTTATTGAGAGCTTTATGCATATTTTCCCAATAATTAGTGGTAACTTTGCATCCTCTTAGAAAAAACAACTATACTAACCCTTATTATTGTATTTATGAAATTGAACAAAACCTTTAAAGATGGCCTGTGGAGTAGAGAAATCAACGTTACAGATTTTGTTAAAACAAACATTACCCCTTACGAAGGAAATGCATCTTTCTTATCAGGTCCAACAGAACGAACCAATCATATATGGGCTCTTTGCCTACAGGCTCTTTCGGAAGAAAGAGAAAACAATGGAGTCCGTTCATTAGATAATAAAACAGTATCTACTATTACTTCTCACAAAGCTGGTTATATAGATAAAGAAAACGAATTAATTGTAGGTCTTCAAACCGACGAACTACTAAGACGTGCCATTAAACCCTTTGGTGGAATTAATGTGGTAGACAGGGCATGCAAGGAAAACGGATTGGATATTGATGAAAAAGTAAAAGACATTTTTACTAATTACCGCAAAACTCATAATGATGGGGTATTTGATGTATATACAGAAGAAATACGTTCATTCCGTTCTTTAGGATTTATAACCGGTTTACCTGATAACTACGCCCGCGGACGTATTATCGGCGATTACCGTCGTTTAGCTTTATATGGCATTGACAGACTGATTGAGGCTAAAGAAAATGACTTAAAAAACCTGGTTGGCCCAATGACCGATGCCCGCATCCGGTTGCGGGAAGAAGTTGCCGAACAGATCAAAGCACTCAAAGATATCAAAATCATGGGAGAATACTATGGTCTTGATCTAAGCCGTCCGGCATATACTGCTCAGGAAGCTATTCAGTGGGTATACATGGCTTATCTTGCAGCAGTAAAAGAACAAGATGGCGCTGCCATGTCATTAGGAAATGTTTCTTCTTTCCTTGACATTTATCTCGAATATGAGTTGAACAATGGAACTATAGATGAAACTTTTGCGCAGGAATTAATTGATCAGTTTGTTATCAAGCTTCGTATGGTGCGTCATCTTCGTATGAACTCATATAATGAGATTTTTGCGGGAGATCCGACCTGGGTTACCGAAGCTATTGGAGGAAGATTTAATGATGGAAGAACTAAAGTTACCAAAACATCTTTCCGCTTCTTACAAACATTGTACAACTTAGGTCCTTCTCCGGAACCTAACTTAACCATACTTTGGAGCCCTGAACTACCGGAAGGCTTTAAAGAATTTTGTGCTAAGGTATCAATAGATACCAGCTCTATTCAATACGAAAATGATGAATTGATGCGCGAAGTACGTCATTCGGATGATTATGGTATAGCATGCTGCGTATCTTACCAGGATATTGGTCGCCAGATTCAATTTTTCGGTGCACGCGCCAATCTGGCAAAAGCTCTTTTATTAGCGATCAATGGAGGTAGATGTGAAAATACAGGTACTTTAATGGTTAAGGACATTCCTGTACTTACCGGTGATAAGCTGAAGTATGAAGATGTAATGGCCAATTACAAGAAAGTACTTATAGAGATTGCACGTGTATATAATGAAGCCATGAATGTTATTCATTACATGCACGATAAGTATTATTATGAAAAAGCTCAGATGGCGTTTATTGATACAGATCCACGTATCAATCTTGCATATGGTGTAGCAGGTCTTTCTATAGCAGTAGATTCATTGTCAGCTATCAGATACGGAACGGTGAAAGCTCTTCGTAATGACATTGGTTTGACTGAAAGCTTTAATACGCAAGGAGAATATCCTTGTTTTGGTAATGATGACAACCGGGTTGATAAGCTTGCTGTAGACCTTATTTATTTCTTCAGTGAAGAACTAAAGAAACTTCCGGTATATAAGAATGCCCGTCCAACATTGTCTGTACTTACTATTACTTCAAATGTTATGTACGGAAAGAAAACGGGAGCAACTCCTGACGGACGTGCAAAAGGTGTTGCATTTGCACCCGGCGCTAATCCGATGCATGGACGTGATAAAAATGGTGCTATTGCTTCACTTAGCTCTGTAGCTAAATTACGCTACCGTGACTCGCAAGACGGAATCAGCAATACATTCTCTATTGTGCCTAAATCATTAGGAGTAACAGAAGAAGACCGTGCAGAAAACTTAGTTACTATGCTCGACGGATTTTTTACTAAAGGTGCACATCATTTAAATGTAAATGTATTAAACAGAGAAATGCTGGAAGATGCAATGGCACACCCTGAAAAATATCCGCAATTAACCATCCGTGTATCCGGATATGCAGTGAATTTCATAAAATTAAGCCGCGAGCATCAGTTAGAGGTTATTTCACGTAGTTTCCACGAACGTATGTAATTTATTTATTATATGATAAAAGTTCATTCCTACGAATCATTAGGAACATATGACGGGCCGGGTATCCGGCTCGTTGTTTTCCTTCAAGGTTGTAACTTTGAGTGTCTTTATTGTGCGAATCCCGATACCATTAGTTTTAAAGGAGGGCAATTGACTGATCCGGAAGAAATCTTAAGAATGGCAATCAGTCAAAAACCATTCTTTGGTAAAAAGGGCGGCATAACATTTAGTGGTGGTGAACCAACACTGCAAGCAAAAGAATTAATTCCTCTTTTTAAGAAACTGAGAGAGGAAAATATTAATATTTGCCTTGACACGAATGGAGGAATATGGAACGATTATGTAGAAGAATTATTCAGTTTAACAGATTTAATTCTTTTGGATATTAAACAATTTAATAGAGACCGTCATCTCCATCTCACCATGAAAACTAATACTCAAACTCTCCAGACTGCAAAATGGCTTGAAGAACACGAGAAACCAATGTGGCTACGTTATGTACTTGTGCCCGGATATACTGACTTTAGAGAAGATATTATAGGATTGGGAAAACATTTTAAAGATTATAAACAGATTCAAAGAGTCGAAATTCTGCCCTACCATACTTTAGGAGTTCATAAATACGAAGCTTTAAATAAACCATATAAACTTAAGGATGTAGAATACAATTCACAAGAAGAATTGGAGATTACGAAGAATATATTCTTACAATATTTTTCTGAAGTTCACGTTAACTAATGGCGATTATTAAGAGGCTTAATATCGGATAAAAACTTTAGAAAAGATAAGTTGATTTAATAAATATTTCTAACACCAAACACTTTTTATTTATCTTGAATTCATACAAATAAAGTAAATTATTAAATTTAGTCTATCACTACTTCTTCTTATAAAAGAGGAATAAATATTTAGAATATACTCATTTCATCTTCCGGATTAACCCGTTTCATCTTTTTTATATACGCTGTTACATCTATTTTCTCACGTTCATTGTATTGACGTCCTTACGTTGTTACTATCCACGTCTGTACCATATTTCATCCACGTCTGTAGGTGATCATATACCACATAAGGATGTCATAAGTAGTGAGGTCCTTACGTCGATGAAGCGACGTCCCGACGTCGTGATACATAACGCCCTTATACGGGTATATATAATGCCTTTACGCTACACTTTTTTTCTCTTAGCATAAAAAAGTAATCAGAATTGCAGTTAATGGTCCTTATAATTCAAGTATATTTCACTAAAGAAAGATTTGATACAGTTTTTATGAATATAAGAGGATGAAATCAAAAAGAAATAACATCAAATTTACGTATTTATTCTCATATTGATTACAAATTAAACAATTATAACCATATATGATAAATACTAAAAGGAATCGACATCAAAATGATTTTTAAGAAAAACACCTCTTTTTCTTCCTACTATAAAAATATTATCTTTTTTTGTTTGCTATATAAAGAAGTAGTATTCCTCGTATTTTAAATGCCAATTTTCTTATTTATTTACTTATTAAAAAAGTAGACTGTAAAAATAATATATAAATAAGCATTTTACTTATAATTATACAAGAGTAAATACTTATCTGATTGTAATGAAATTACCCCCAGTAATTATTGAGAAATATTAAACAGCCTTTAAAATGTTACATATTTATTTTCTTTGACCAAGCTGTTTTCTCATATTCTTCGTTGAGGAAAGGAAATTTGTCTTGTGGTATATAAGTAGTGAAGCCAGAATGTTTATTTATAGTAAAACCATTATATCCTAACAAAAATGTAGGTGTACAAGCTTTCCAAATAATACATTTATTGATTTCATCAGTAAATTCACTTTTTAAGTTATCCGAATCAATAAATTTGGAATAATAATCTTCAAAATCAAAAAATAGCCTATACCCTTTTAATCTATCAAAATGTTGAATAGAAGTTATATCTATTTCTCTGGAATCAAAGTTACAGTGATTAATTATCCAGTCAGCAAGACTTTCAATGCCTGATGTTTTGATCAGGCTAAAAGTTGCAGAGCTATATGTAGCTAATTCCTGGTATTTAAATACTTTTTCTGAAAATACTTTTAAAGATGTGGAAGGATCAGTCAAATCATTTAAGGACCTTTCATAGGTATCTATAAATCCGGGAGAAAGGATTTCAGCAGAAGAGGCTAAAATATAATCTGTTTTGTCTTTTAATTCATAAGCAACTTCTATACCTGCCATAAAACATGCTTCAAGAACAATAAAATCAAATAAACCATCAGGAATAGCTTCTCCAAATTCTGATAATTTCATCTCTTCACCATTATCTTGTCCTACGGATCTTGGCTTTTCTAAGGTTTGCTCAGGAAGCCATCCGGAAGCATGAGAGAAAAAGACTAAACCATAAGAGGGAATATCCGGATAAATAGTTTGCATGTCTCTTATAACACGGGAAAAGACATCTTTGCTTGCTGAATTCTCTTTATCATAAGTAGCAAGGATTTTAGTTATATTTTCTTTGTCCTCACCCTGTGCTACCTCATAAAGAAAAGGATTGGAACCGGATTTATCTGCATATATCAATAGTTTACTACCCGAATTTGCATCCCAACCTGCCCGGATAGCGCTTATTTTTTGATCAACTTCTGAGGAAAGGTTATTATCTCCCCCAAGATAAACTAAAAGAACACGTCCGATTGCATCTGGTATAGGTTCTTTCTTTCCTTCACATGAAGTGATCAAAATTACTAACAGAAAACCGGTTCCAAATATTTTAAAAAGTTTCTTTATTTTATTTATATCAATCATATTTGCCCCTGATTTTAAAGAGTATGCTCTATACAAAGGAAGCAAAAATATAGAGAAAATTAAAGCTCTTTTAAATAAACTTTCTTAAATATAATTTTGCTAATTTCTTATATCTATTAAAAGTATCATTCGTCAACTAATTACCTGGAAGCATTAATGACTTTAATAAGCTTTAATTTTCTCGCATATATAAATTAATTGTTTAAATAATTATTTAACAGCTACTTTCACAATTTTAAATTTATCTTCAACCTTTGCTTTCACAATATAAAATTGTTCTGAAGGTACTGCGATTTCAAAAGAATTTGAAGAGACAGTACTTTGATATATAGTAGCTCCTAAAGTCGTATACACGTATAATTCATCTATAGTTCCACCTACCGATTGTACGCTGATCCTGCCTTTATCACCTATAACGATAACATTATCATTGCCATAAGAATGAATATTTGTAGAAGAATTGTCTTCAAAATAAAGACTAAACCGGTCATTTATTTCTATGTGTGAATCCATACTTCTCTCTACATTGAAGCTATAAGAGGAATTCATTGTCAGATCAACAATCTTATTATTTAATTTATGATCGATTAAATAAACATCATAACCTAAATTTTTAATACTACTGAATTCTAATGCTACTTGTCCACTATTTTTCAATCTCAATCCTAACGGGATTTTTTCATTAAAGTTACCCGTAGCATTTATTGCCAAAGGTTCACCTGATGAGGCAAGTGTATATATTGAAACCGGAAATCCTTCATTGAATAATTTGCGTGAATCCTCATCTCCATCATAACCTGACGCAGCATCTTTAACAGGACAAATAACAGTTGAATTACTTATATCATTTTGAGTAGCACGAATGCGTAGCACATTACTTTCCGTATTTTCTCTTACTTTTGACCTCAGTTCATAGGATGGTTGTTCAGATGAAACAGTAGTCATTGATGAATTCATTTTCAAAGAAGTTACCGGAGAAGAAGCTTTCTTCATTACAAAAAATGATTGTAAAGGCGCTATTAAAGAAGTATTCAGATTATTATCATCCAAATAAAATTTGTCATTGAGTAATATTTTATTTCCTTCTTCATCCATTGTTGAAAGTACAGTAATAAAATCTTCATCAGTCTTACCGTTCCATATTTTATATGCCTGCTCTAAAACTGTATTATTCTCTGTTAAGAAATCCCCCACTTTCAGATATGACATGAAGGGATTTACAACTTGTATCATTGCGTAATCGTTATCTCCATTCACGGGTAAATCCATTTCACCGTTGGCCGCTAAAACACCGTCAGTTATGAACCTGCCACTATCTGTCCTATCCAACACTCCAGTATATTTGGTTTCATCATGGGCATATTGATATTTGTCTGCGAGCTGCGGAAAACTGAAAGTTGCATCTTTTTCCCAATTGGTCGACTTAAGAATAAATGCTGTACCCAATGGTAATTCTGTTTCCAAATCCCCAAAAGAAGAAGTAAACATATTTTCTTTTGCTACACTATTAGGTAAATCGGGATTTTTAGATTGGAAGAAACTCATATATACATCTCCCCATTTAGGCCTATTATCTTGTCCTTTAAAATGATAGTCACCTGTATAAGTTGATTTTAAAGGGGCAGACCACATAACAAAACGATTTCTTTCTTTGTATTCAAATACAAAATCCACCTCAGCAGTTTCATACATCAAATGATGCATTCCACCAATCATTGCGCGGTCTCCAAGTTTTATTTTTGAGCACATTTCCGGCTTCGTTAAAACGGGATAATTTACGATTCCACCCGGAATAATAATGTCCGTACAGCTTGTAGGTGCCCACAAAACCGGATATTCTATTCCATCTTTTACTTCTACCCAATTTCCAGAGTTATTCCAGTTATTATCTACCAAGCCTGTCCATTTCATTAAAGCTTTAGAATCATCCGAATCGTTTATAACTTTTATTGTCAAGGAACCTTTTGGGAAGTTAATCAACCTGTAAACTCCGGAAGTAACTTCAGGTTTAACAAAATATTGTGTTGTAGCAGTTATAGGATCGATAATAATAGATGACTGTGGATTTTGACCTATTTGAGCACCATCTTTATCATACCAACTAAATTGAACATTTGAAGGAACTTCTTTTAGTTCTACCGTATGTTTTGTATTGTAGCAGGCAGCAAAACTTCCTGTTTTACTTTGCAATATGTATATATAGACATCAGCAGAACGTTCTACTTTTGTTCCAGTTTTAGGATCATTATAAATAAATTGATAAGAGAATTTATCGATACCATCAGTTAACTCTGTTTTCCCATCATGATAATATGCAGCGCTGGAATTAGCTCCTTGCCCCATAAACCTGATATATCCTCCTTTAGGTTGTTCTGTAATCATATCCTCATTTAGTACCAGATCTGTTACAAAATTAACCGGAAGGATATCATTACTAACAATTGGAATAACTACTGCGCTAAACTCTTGTAAAGTGGCAGCATCATCTTCTAATAAAAATTGAGCAACCCTCAGTGTCTGGTCATTCCAGTTACAATCTCTGAAATAGCGCGTAGCTATTCCAATTCCTTTAGCTTGATCAGAAATCTCACCTAACGGATCATAATTGACTCCAAACTTCCATACCGGAGTTGCACCGCTTAAGTCACTGTCGTCTCCCAAACGTACGATATATACAGCATAAGGATCTGATAAATCAGGAATCACAATACGTACTTCTTCACCTGCCTTGATTGCAGCATTAACGTTAGCATTATTATCAACTCTCTTCAAATCTTCAAGTTTTGTTTTAAGAACTAAATTCTCTTTCGAAACAAAATCTTTATAAACCATAATGGGAGTATTTACTGTTACATCTGCCTGCGCCGTACTATTGTTACCTACAGTTATTTCAATGTTAGCTTTATTACTATCGTTTGTATAAATCTTAGGCCACTTAGCTACATCCGGATTATTTGCATCACACACATAGGCTTCTGTAAGGAAAATTACCGGTTCGTAGAATTTGATATCAGGGTCAGTTACGTGAGGAATCTCCGTATATTTTGTTCCCTGTATTATTGATCCGTTAAACGGCATAAAATTATAAAGGGTATCTATAGTTGCATCGGAATTTATTACACGTCTTGCATATTTAAATTGCAAAGGATTCGTAACCCTTTCTTCCGGGGTAGGAACAGTCAAATCCGGATTAATTTTAAATGGAGAATACATAAACTGATTCCATACAGGCAATGCCGGAGCAAATTTATCACCATCTGTTCCTAAAACTTTTATATGACCATAATAGGCTGTTCCGCTATTCTGACCAATTATTACCATCTCGGCAGAAGAATCATTATTCACGTCAGCTATTACAGGATATTGGTATCCTGTTTCATTTTTTATTGCACGAGAAAATACAATAGACGGACTAGTAGTTGGCGTATCATTCCATTTAAGATAAGGCCTATTTCCTTTTATAATACGAATATATTCAACATCCTGATAACAAATCTCTTGAATTCCATCATTATCAAAATCAAACAAAGTGAAACCTGTATTTCCGGAATTATCACGATGTTCAAGCGCAAAAGAAAGTTTTAGTTTTGATGATTTTGTGACACTAGGATTAGCATCCCATGTAAGAGCAATCATATCTCCATATCTACTACTTTGAGGGCTGGTAGGAATACTTACACCATCAGCAGCAAGATTCGGATGTCTTGGGAAATTACGATACCCATTCGTAGTATCAAAATTCCCTGCTAAAATAGCAATCTCTGGCAAACGATATGTCCTACCATCAACAACTTGTTCACGTCCATCAATATCACCGATGTAAATGTAAGAATTCATTCCATAGCTAGGTATTGACATTGGTACTGTTACATCCGCCATTATGTAAGGTACAGGTGTAGAAGGATTATTTACAACATTTCCGGAAACATCCGAAATCAGAAGATTAGGATTCCAAACAATTAAACGAATATTACTACCACTTGTTCTTTTTGCAACAACTATATCAGGTATACCATCTCCATCAATATCAGCTACGGCTGTTCTTCCATCGGGAACACCCGCCATGGTTATCAATTCATATTGAGATGTTCCAAAATTAATTTTACGCCACACTTGACCTCCTGCTACATAATCATATGTACCATCAAAATCCATATCATAGGTAAAACTAAAATTAAGATAAGGATCGCTTGTAGAATTTGTGTAAATTCCATAATCACGTCCATAATGTACTGTAGTTGTATTCTCACTGGTGGTAACAGTTCCTAACGTCATTTTAACTGCTCCGGTCTCTGCATCAAAAATCTTGTTGTATACTAATATTTCTGCTTTACCGTCACCGTCAAAATCTAAAACTTGTGGCAGTGGTTTACCAAAACGAGCTGTGGCTGCGCCATCATAATATTTCTGACTCCATATCTCTTGCATTCTGTATCCGCCGGTAGTTGTTTTTATTAAATCATACGAAACAACAGCGTGACGATAAGCCGTTGTATTGGTTTCATCAGAAAAAGCAACTATTAATTCCACATTTTTAGATTCTCCTGCTGCTAATCCGGAGTTTACCCTCTGGGTATTGATCAATGCCATATTGGAAGGAGATCCATGCCAATTGTAACCATTGGTAAACGTAAGCCGTCCTCCATTATCTTTTCTCTTCAACGGTATCCTGGATATTGTCGCTCCCGTCTGCCCATTGAATATCAAAATATATTCATACGTTTGGGTTAAACTATTATTATTAGCCCCTAAGGCCACTATTTCAGGATAACCATCTCCATCTAAATCTCCAACTAAAGGTATAGCAAGAGCATTTAATTGGTAACCACTAGCTTCTGAAGTATTATATAAATACCTGGAAGTAAAATCAACACTACCCATCTGATCAAAGCATGTTTCAGACCAATCAACTGGATCCATCAATCCAGGAGCTTTTTGCGAATAAGATAGATGAGAACTGAATAAGAAAAACAAAAAAAGTATACTAATTCTATATAAATAATATTTAAATTTCATATTAATTCTTCTTTATGGCAAGGGGGGCACTAGAAGTATTATTAACGAGCAATAACATTCGCCTCATAACCGATGTAAAACAAATTAATTAAAATATCCCGGGGTATAAACCCGGGATGAAAAAACGTTATTATAAATAGGGTAATAATCTGAGATTAATCCAAAATCTCTTTTACACAACGTACAGCATGACCATCTACACGATTACTTGTATAAGATGTATTTATATTGCTATCTGTACTTCCATATTTGAATCCATACGCTTGGCTAACAGATGGAGTAGCAGACCACAAATAACCGGTCAAACCAGCTTCTTTCAATTTACCGTCGAACCCATCAAGTTTTCCTGTAGCCGGATAGTAAGAAAAATGCCATAGCCAACTTTTAGCCCATTCTGCTGCAGAATTACTAGAATTTAATCCGAACCAAGCGGAACTTTCTCCTGAACCTGATGTCGGTACTTTCCAACCAGAAGGGCAGGGGTCATAAGGAGTTTTCTTTCCAGCATTATTCCATAAATTATTGTTGGAGGCAGTAGTCCCATACCAATTAAAATTAGGCGCATGATTACTTGTATAGAAAGTATTAGGATTTTTCCTGGCTTCTTCAAAATTATCCGCCAAAATAACAGGTTCAATCTTAGTTACTTCATCAGCAGAAGTTTTTATAATTTCCACTTCGACAAAAATTGTACCTGAACCGTAAGCAGTTCCAAAAGCACCAGGGAAAGGATCTTTCCTACCCCATTGATATAAGAAACCATATCTTTCGGGGTCATCATTAGATACTGCTCCTAAGTTACGTTCCATAAAAACATTGTTTCTGTACTCAAATTCTCTTATTGACTGATCCATTACCCATATATGCCAGCTCCAAAGAATTTCATCAGTTGATTTATCTTTAATTACAATTAAAGCATTTCCTTTATTACTCCCAGCTGTTAAACTTATATATCCAGTTCTTCTATCTGTTTCAATTGCATAAGATTTTATACCTAATACAGCATTTTGAGACTCCCACAATACCCCTACGTCACAATTTGAATTCACCTTTATTCTTTCCACACCATCAGCATTTGACATTGTCATCGGTATATTTACAGTTTCACCCGGCTTCACCATATAACAATTAGCTCCCGCACGCTGTACAATTTTAACTCTATTTTGTAATGATCCGGCAACAATATCTATATATCCGACTCTCTCAAAAGCATTTACCAACGGCTCCAAAGTAACTTTTATTATTTCTGTTGTACCAGAGGAACCACCTTTATTTTTATCAATAGAGAGCCAAGAGGCATGAGTGTTATCTACAGTAGCAGTCCAACCTGAGTCATCATTAGTAGTTACTAATACTTCTGTAGTAGTCGTACCGATTAAATCTCCAGGATTTTGTACATTATTAAAATTTTCCACCCTTAAGGTCCCCTCATTTGTACCTAAATAATACTGATTATTATACTTAATGTTATTGATCCTCTCATCTACAATTTTCAGATCATATACAAGATTGGAGCCTTTGCTTTGAGCTGCTTCATTATATGTAGCATATCCACTATTATTTAATCCGGTAATATTAAAATAATAACGATGGTTACGTAATATAGGTAGATATTGAGGTGTACCTTGTATTACTTCGTTAGCAAAATCAAGACGATAATACCTTGGTTGTGAACTATTATCATAATATGCAGCCACAATTATACAAGTATTTCCTGATTTACTTTCCGGAACATATATTTCACGGAAAAATTCCTGATTTATATTACTTGCACTTGGTATAACCGAATAATCTTTTCTACTGCTGGCAGACCATCCTGAAGCTACATTAGGCTGAGTAACCTTATTATTCTGGAAACCATCTTTATTGGGAGAAACATACCCTTTATCAACAAAATTATGGACAGATACCTGATGTAACTTAAATTTATTCCCAAACCCCAGAGCAGGTCCCGATTCTGCATCTACAACAACATCAATTTTTGCCAGAGCGCGAATTAACGAAACTTCAGGTAATTTTTCCGAAGGGTTTATAGAGACAGAGGCTGTTTCACCCCACATAGGAAATCCTTTAAACCTTCCGCCAGATGGAACCGGCCATACATTCGAAGCTTCGAAAATGAGGTCATTTAATACATTTTCTTTCAAAGTACCTTCCGGGAAGACTTTCATAGAAGAACGCGAATTTGCAAGAACAACCAGACGTACATTAGTATTGGAATATTTTAGCTTAGCTTTAAATGTTTTTTTATTCACATTACCGCTTACATCTAATATAGTTGTTCCTTCTACTTTATAAAGATACTTTTCCTGATTACCCTCCTGTCCAAAGACTAAGATATCAATCTCTTCTATTAAATTTTCATCCTCTTCCGGCAAAACATATGAAGTAGGAGTAGCAACCCCAGGCAACTTTACAGTTAGATTAATATAACCATCTTCCGGCTCAGGTGTTACAATCGGTATGTCTTTTTCATCTACACACGAAAATAGAAGCAAAGCCAGGAAAAATAATATATTTATTTTTTTCATCATTATACTTTTCATATCATTAGTAATTTTGACGGATAAAAATGGTTTTGGTCACCGATCCAGCCTTGATCAAAATTTGCCCTTCACGTTTATTAGAAGAAGCTTCAACATTAAAGACGAGTGAATTGTCGCTTGTAGAAACTACTTTAATCCAATTATACTGACTATCCACACTACAACTCCAACCTCCAGGATCATCTGTAGAAATTGAAATCTTAGCGTTGTTAATACCTAATTGAGTAACATTGTATACACTTGTACCTAACCTAAGGAAATAGTTTCCATCAAATGCGGCCTTTATATCAACCTGATTCCACCTTTCAATATTAACTTCCATGTTCGCATTCTTATAGTAAAAGGCACTATCAGCACTTTCAAAACCTTTTTTCGAGACACTTCTTATTTGGATTTCATGCAAATGATTACGCAATAATGGCTTATAGTAGTCTTCACCCCCAACAGGGCCTCCACCACCACCTCCACCACCGGGAGGAGTTCCGCCACCGCCACCGCTTTCATCTTCAAGTATACCTTGGAAATCTATTCGGTAATAAGTTGTTTTTCCTTCATTATTATATTCTCCTCCTACTACCAGACAAGTTGCATCTAAAGGTTTTTTTACCTCAACCATATCAGTCTCATAAGTATATAAACGACCTTTAAAAGATTGAGTGGTGTTAGAATAGAAATCACCTGTTAAAGTTTTTCCTGTTAAAGTAGGTAAAGTAGGACCAATAATTCGTCTAACAATTGGATCTTCATCCCAATTTTTCTTATCAGGAACGATCTGACCCCGAGTATAACGATTATAAAGATGTACCTCCTTTAATTGAAAATTACTCACATTACTATCCACTACTACATCTACACGAGCAAGCACTCTCAATAACAAAATATCATCTATAGATGTACCTTCTTGTATATTCATTTGCGGACTTTCACCCCACATAGGAATTGCATCAAAATTAGATATACTTTGTGAGTTCCAAATCCCTGTTTTTTCAGATACAAGTAAATTTAAAACATTCTCTTTAAAAGTAGCTTTAGTTACCTTAGTCATCAAATCATCAACTTCATTACGGGCGTTCGCTATAATTACAAAACGATAATTATCTTCATCACTCATCAATTCGACTACAAAATTCTTCTCATTATAAGAATTTCCTTTATTTGTTATATCCTTACCTTTCGCTCTATAAGAAAATATTTCCTTATCTCCATAAACCTGAAAAGCAAGGACATCAATTTCTTTTATATGGTTCTCCATCTCATCATTCATGGCATAAGTAGACGGAGAAGTTTGTATACGAACAGTTACAGGAATTTGTCCTCCCGGCTGCTTTTCTCCAGGTATTTCACTCACACATGAGGTGAAGCCAATAACAAACAAAAATATTAAATAAATATGGCGCATATTATGTTTATTATATTTCGTATTAATATATCATTATATTTTTGTTAAAGGCGAACAGAGTTCTTAATACAGAACCAATCATTCACTTTTAAATCAATAATAGAGAACCTGCTATCATATACGACCTCTATATCAAATTTATCTTCCAGTTCAAGTTTCTCGTTTGTGTTATAAAGATATTCTCCTGTAGCATCATTCTTTACTTTTGATATTATATCCATTAGATTTAAACTTGCTACAGGAGTATTTTTAGGAGTTACTCCATTTTCATATTCTACTAGATTAACCATCAATTCCGCATCCACCCATAACCGCATAATTGTTGTAGAACTTTTAAAAAGAATGGTATTCTGTACCTGTTCGATCGGTGAAATCGTATCCGGCACATAAGTGAGAATAGAAGTTCCTACCGATCTATTGTTATAATTATATTCACCATTTGCACCAGTAATAGTAGTACCTAACGTATTACCAACAGGCATTTTATGATCCCTAACCTGAACACTTAAATTAATATGATTTGTATTTTTAGATAAAAACATTGTATCACTTGTGATATGATAAGTATCCCCAAAATTCATTTCTTTATTAGAATGATAAATATCGGTAGGCTTATTTTTTACAGAGTCCCCACTCGTAGTTAAAAGCCTAGTACGCAAACTAGTTAACTTACTTTTATCTAAAGTTTCATAGTGATTATCTTGATTAACCAAAGCTACAGCAACGTAATTACCATTTGGGAATTGTGGTATATAGATCCTATAATTATTGCCGTCTAAATCTTCTTTAGGGCAAGAATATTCACTCACAAGATTCTCTCCCTCGTCATATAGATAGAGATCTACTTTTTTAACAATATTCTCATATACATATTTGGGAGAATTTGTTTTAAAATATATATATTTTCCTCTGGGACAATCGCTAAGATCCTCATTGATACAACCCCCAAAAATCAGCAGAGAGGAGAATAATATAAGTATATATTCTTTTCTATTCATTGAATTTAATATATTAAGATTTTATATCTACCGGTACGTAGATTATATTGTTCCGGTAGAAATTAAATTAAAATCAAATTTTGATTATAATGATTTTATTGGGAAAGTTATATTATTATAAATCCTCTACTTGAGTTATCTTTGACCAGTTTATAACTTTTACAGTTACATCAACCTCAGTTTCTTCACCGATAATAGGCCACCAAGGTTTAACTTCTTCATCGTTTTCACCCAATTTAGAGAATGAATTTACCATCACTTCATAATAATGGTTACGCAATACTTTCATTGATTGCTCATTACCACCAGCTTTTTCTTTATTATCTTTTACGACAATACGGTAATAGTTGATACCATTTTCATATTTACGAATTGATTGAGTATCCAAACCTGATAAGTTTCCATTAGGAGTTTCGTTAAATATAAGTGTTTGGTTATTAACTGTTGCAGAGTAGAAAGTTTCACCCTCAGTTAAATTAGCATTTGGCTTACCATCTTTATCATGAACTTCACCACCTGTTCCTTGTTTTGGCTGATATTTTATGCGAAGTTGTAAGAATGTTGTATTACCATAACGAAGGTAGTTTTCAATTTTCTTACTTGTATTTTCTATAGCATAATAAGACTTTTGATTGCTACCACCAATATTAGTACTGCTTTCAAATGTGTAATTTTTAAACTTAGGATTCCAATTGTCATCAGTTAAGCTACCTGATGCTGTAGCATTTTCATTATGAACAGCACTCGTTACAACAGCTCCGTCAGCAGGAGGTGCTATAGTACCTGAATATTGACCTACTAAATAAAATTCTGTAGGAATAGCACAAACCCTATAAATAGCTGTATTAAGAACAAAGCTTCCTTTTAACAATTCACCAACAACTTTTGTATTAACTTCAGTTAAAGCTATTTTAGCACCAGCACGACCAATTTCAACACTTATGTTCTGATTTTCATCTCCTGTAACTGCAGTTACTTTTCTCCATAAAGTACCGATTAAGAAACTATTATCTTGAGTAACGCTTGTATTATTACTAGCTATAGTTGCAGTAATTAACGACTTTTCAAAAGCTTCTCTACTTGTTACATTAACTTCAGGTTCTTGAACTGTAGAAGGCTTGTTTGAAAATACATAAAAATATTTCTGTCCTTCAGTAACTTTAATTTCATCAGCTAGCCCTGTAGTTGGATTAACAGGATGACTTTTGTAAGCATACTCACAAACACCAGAATTGTCAAAAATATAAATATCCACAGTAGAAGCAATTGCTGATTCTGCACTACTAGCAGTTTGCTCTTGGTCTGTACCATAAGTTCCAGGTGCCTCGATTAGCCTTAATTTCGCTGTAGTTTCTTTTCCTCTCTCACCGCCTGGATTATCACCTGTAGTTTCATTATCACAGCTCGTGAATCCTGCCGCAACTATTACGGCCATTAATAAATACTTAAAGTTCTTTTTCATTGTCTTTAAATTAAAAAAATAATTAAAACTCAAACTTAATTTACACTCGTTTTTATTTAGATTTTAATACCCCATTCTCATCTTCTTTCCACTCTGGAAGATGTATCAAGTTTCTTTTCCAGTTCTTCCAAGTTGTGTTTTGCAGCAGATATTCCCCTCATGTCTGCTTCATTGAATAATCTTCTGGCCTCTTCATAATCATCACGCAGTAAATGTAAAATCCCCAAATTATTTACATATTCCGGTGTTGTTTTATCAGCCAGACCTAAATATTTCTCTGCGCGGTCTGTGTTCCCCAACATCAGTGCAGCAGCAGCAGCATTTAGATTAGCAACTTTATCTTCCGGGAACAGGCGAACTGCTGTTTCAAACACTTCCACAAACTCATTTGAACCCATAGGATAAGTATTAGCGACATGGAACATCTCTTCCAAGCTAAGCTGTTGAGGACGAGTTTTGAATACTTCTTTTCCTTCTTCTACACTAAATCCACGTACTGTATAATTCATCTGACATACTACGCGACGAAGTGGAGGGAAAAATTCATTTATCAAACGATTCCATGTTACTGCACCATCAATAGCTTTGATCTTATTTTTGCGTTCTTCAGCAGATGGTGTATTTCTGATGATATACAATACCTGGTCTTTGCCTGTCCAGTATGATTCTTCCAACATCTTTGTCAAACCATCCCAATCTTCCCCACCATGGGATACACGATAAAGTTGAGGAGGAAATCCTGCTCTATTAGCCAAATATCTTCTTAAAGCATCAGCACGTCCTTCAGATAGCCTGTCATTTAATGCTACACTACCTTCAGGAGAAGCATACCCGCGTATATCTACAAGAGAAACCTGTACATTCTTGTCTGCATGGATATCACGTATAGCAGATTCAATTTTAGGAAGTTCTCTTGGATTGTTACCAAATTCGGGCAATATCACAGTCTTACTAACCGGGAAATCCAGAAATACATCTACAGATTCACTGCGATTCTTTATTTCTTCAACTTCCGGTCTGATATAAGCAGCCAACGGTTGCACATCATAAGGAAGCACGTATTCAACCAAAACACGATTGACAAGACGCTCTACCGTTACTTCCTGACTTTCACCGGCACATCCGCATAAATCTTCTTTCAAATCAAGACGTGCTTCTTTCATCCACTCTTCGAAAGGAATGGACAAAGTGTAGTTTAATACTCCTTCTGATTTTTTCTTTGCTTTAAATACATTATAAGGAGTAGGCATCTGAGATAAACGCTTCTTACTCATTACTGATAATTCACGCTCATAAGCTTTATGTCTACGCTTACCATTTATAATCAATTCCGGTAATTCCTTTTCCCCTTTAGGAGCTACCAAAACTGGTGTTAATGTTAATGAGCGGTCCGGATCAATCACAAGACGACTTACGTCAATATCCATGTTTACATAAAGTTCGTCTCCACGTTGTTCCACTTCTTTCGGAATAACTTTGAGTTGAGCTTTATCCAAATTCTGAGAAAAACATTCCGTACTAACTAATAAAAATACGGCTATTATTTGAAGTATATAAGATAACTTATTCATGACTCTTTTTTACCTTTATTATTTGATTATATAGATCAAACTCAAAGAAGCTTTTGTAGGCCCTATATAATTAGTTTTGTAATCTCCTATTTTATCACCGCACTTTTCACAATAGTACTTATCATATTCCAAACGGGCATATCCGACTCCGATAGAGGCTTCCATACTCCACCTTTTGTTTAATATAAAGTGATATCCATAAGAAATACCGCCACCATAAAGCTTACCTTGGTAACGATACTTATCCAGGCCAAACAATTTAATTCCTCCCACATTATATTCCGCATAATGGCCATGTAAACCAAGGAAATGTCCATAAAATTTTTCACATGTCCAATAACGAACCTCCGGCTGAATCAGCCAATGTTTCAACTTCTTATTATCGGAAAATTGCCAAGGATTGTAGTTACCGGACAGATCAAGAGTCCATTTTGGTGACAGCCCAAATTCCAAACCTAAATTTATTGTAGAGGTGGCATCATACAATAAATTACTTTTTACTGCCACTGTTTGAGCTTTCACAGCAGGAAGCAACATAATACCCCCAATAATACACAACAGTATTTTCTTCATTTTTTTGATATTCTTTATATTCACACTTTATGCCCTTCTGAGTAGAAGTTTTCTCACCATGTTTTATAAAATTTAGTCATTATATCTAAATATAGATAAAAAAAATAGTTTGCTCTGCTTAACACTTATGGTGCAAAGGTAGATGCTTTTTTTGTTTCATAGGTTTGCATATTTCCTAAATTGCTTTACACTTTTCACATGCCTTTTTTTTTAACAACAAAACAATAAGGAAGTATATTTCTAAATTTCATAAAACAGCCTTATAAAGACATATCAGCTAGATATTAAGAGAAATTTTGACCATAAAGGATTATAACATAAATAAGATTTTAAAGAAAATAATAGATACATTTATAATTACAAAATATAAGTATTAAAAAGATACCTATTAATAAAAATATAAGCTTAGGAAATCGTAAAATAGTTAAATAAAAGAAATAGAAATACAACTCATTAATAAAAAAATCCTTTGTTTTAGAAACACCACTTATAGCTATATTTCAAAACAAAGGATTAATAAAAAAGCTGATATAATTTTACCTTTATCCTCGAAGAGTTTTTATCAATTCAGTAGGACTACAACCAAACTGCTGTTTACAAAAACGATTGAAATGAGTAGGGGAATTAAAATTATATTTATTCATCACATCACTTAAAGTAATATCCGGATCGGCTAAAGCATATTTAACATGCTTGGCTTTTTGCTTTAACAACCATTGATAAGGAGGCATCCCAAATTCTTCTTTAAATTTAGAATCAAAATTCGCCCGGCTCATATTAAAGAGACTGGCTAATTCATTTATATTATCGACTCCACGATAACTTTTCATAATCATTCCTTTAAAATCAATAGTTTTTCCTATTACCTGATAAAATAGATTCGACAACTCTTCTTTCGTATAAAAGCCACGGAATATCAAAAATAGCTCCTGCCCTTTCAAGTCATGAAGATGATTACAGTTCATTCCGTTCCTTAAATAATAAGTCATAAGATCGAGAAACTCAGTTAAGGGATAACGGAGGGAAATAGGTTCAAAATTATAGAAGATATTATTACGCACAGGAATAAGTGTTTTAAAAGACAGCTTATCACATGCAGTAAGAAAATTATCAAATGTAAAAACAACTAATTGACAGGACGCAAGAATCTTATATGAATATTCTGCAGACTTAGGTACCAATATGCATTCTCCTGCTTTAAAATACCTGTCTTGAAATTCATTACAATTTAATATCATAGTTCCTTTTAAGATAAAGAAAATATGATGATAGAGTTTCTCCAATGTTGGAGAAGCCTGTCCGACTTCCAGTTCGTAATATTTAAATCCGACTGTTCTTTCGCAAAAATAATTAGCACAAGAGGTGTGTTCTTGTACATATAGCAAATCCTTCATACGATCATAATTTTAAATAACACTAAAATACTATTCTCGTATAAGTGCCTCACAGATTTTTATTATTAAGTTAGCAATAGTTTCGTAACGAGTAAATAAATTACGTCGCAACAAAACATTTTTTGTCGTTCCAATTTACTAACTTATTAAGGTGTATGTTTGCTCTAAATCAAAATTCAACAAACAAACTATTTACTATATAATACAATGACTATGCAAATATAAAAAAACGCAATTATATACAATATTAACCTAAAGTAATTTTAGCGGTTTTATCACCAAATAAGAATGATTTAAAGACCTTTAGGT
>PPYE01661955.1_pt1 | contig 30011 bp, 26 predicted proteins | sample 1559881 | NCBI WGS metagenome assembly PPYE01 (sample SAMN08240022, study PRJNA423297) | Human gut metagenome, whole genome shotgun sequencing project. | reverse complement strand
CGGCTCGATATCACCGGCAATGATTCAGCTATGCGCCAATGAGAGGTGTACTGATCAGATTTGTATGGCAGCGAGCAGGCTGCGCTTGTTTCCGGTTATTGGCTGGAACTGAGCAGTGCGCAAACCCTGTTTGAAGGCGCATTCGAGCATCGCCGGCAGGTTCATCTGCTGACGCTTGGCGTGTTCGTTCACGCCGTTGCTGCTGAATGCGATGTGTTGAATCATGGTGTGCACACCATAAGGTCTTACGTCCGAATCCGTCAAATCACGGTGTGTGAAATGCCTGTTGTATATAAAAAAGTCCGGTGCAACGCACGATGATAATGCGTTGCACCGGACCTACTGCAGAAACAATTGTTACAGACTGTAGATCTGTGCGCCGAACGGCCAGAGCGCGAGCTTGGCCATTTTGAACGACTGGATGCCGAACGGAATGCCGATGATGGTGATGCAGTTGAGCACGCCTGCACCCAGATAGCCGAGCGCCATCCAGCAGCCGACCAGCACCACCCACAGGATGTTGGCCAAGGCAGAGCCGACTCCGCCGCCGTATTGCACGGTTTTGCCAAACGGCGTCAAGGTGAGTCCCGCCATCTTGAACGCTTGAATGCCGAACGGGATGCCGATGATGGAGATGCACAGAATCAGTCCCACCAATGCCCATCCGATTGCGATGGCCAATCCACCAAGAATGATCCACAGGATATTGCCGAGAACTCGCATGATTAGTCCCTTTCCGATTCCGGTCGATTCCGCGCATGTTCAGCTTCACTATTTTGCCAGAAATCATGACGGAAACACGAGATGCAACCCTTAGCTCGCCCCTGATTCATCCCCGGACCGTTATTCAGGCGGAGCGTATGCGGTAAGCCCAATCCTTTTGTGAAGATTTTGTGTATTGTCAGGCATGCGTGGGTTTCACCGTCGATTTGAATGATGATAAGCTTCTCGATGTCTGCCGTACGAAGACCCCATCAAGGAGATGCCATGAACCTGTATCGCTACGCGATGTTCATCGCACGCGCCTGCCGTGGGTCGTTCGTCGGCAATGTTCTGTTTGCCAATCCACGAATGGCCCTATTCTCGATGCTGGTGTAGCGGGGACACGCCTTATGCCGGGATGTACCGATGGCCCATCCGCAGTCGACGTCGCATGAATCGCTCACCATAGCCATCAACTTACGCAAAGCCGCGAATCGTTTGCCGTATATGAATGCGGAACGGATGGCGGCTTTTCCTTTACGTCCGGACTCATCGGTGTCCTCGTGTCTTGACACAAGCATGGGGCCGGATCGCCACACATGACGTTACCAACAGAAGGAAATGCTGTGACCTCACAGAAAAACGCGGAACTCGGGTCCGCCACCAGTTCCGTAAAGCCTATTGATCCGCACACCCGATTCATCGTTGTGGGTGTGATCGTCGTCGGCTCGTTCATCGCGCTGCTCAACCAGACCGTCATGTCACCGGCCTTGCCGGCACTGATGCGTGATTTCAATATCACCACCGGCACCGTGCAGTGGGTGACCAGCGTCTACATGCTGGTCTCGGGCATCATGGTGCCGATTTCAGGCTATCTGATTGATAAATTCTCCACCCGAAAGCTCTTCGCCGGAGCTCTTGCCACTTTCATGGTCGGCACACTGCTGTGTGCCGTCGCGCCGAATTTCATGCTGTTGCTCGTCGGGCGCATACTGCAATCCGCCGGCTCCGGCGTGCTGTTGCCATTGGTCGCCGTAGTGCCGATGCTCGTCTATCCGCCGGATAAGCGCGGCACCGCCATGGGACTGGCCGGTATCGTCATGGCCGCCGGCCCGGCTATCGGCCCGGTTGTCGGTGGTCTGGTGATTGACAGTTTCGGATGGCGCCCGATGTTCATTGGCATCGCAGTCGTGGCACTGGTCATCCTTGTCGGAGGCACGATGATGCTCAAGAACGTCAGCGAGTTGAAGAACCCAAAGCTCAACATCCTGTCCGTGATCCTTTCGACCATCGCGTTCGGTGGCCTGCTTTATGGCTTCTCGTCCGCTTCCACGATGGGATGGAGCAGTCCGGTCGTCATTATCTCAATCGTCGTTGGTCTTGTGGCCTTCGTCGCATTCGTATACAAGCAAGTCAAGCTCGATGAGCCATTGTTGCGCGTTGATACCCTTGCCACCCGCAACTTCCGCAACTCCGTGATTCTGGTCACTCTGATCAACGCCGCAGTCGCCGCAACCAACGTGACGTTGCCTATCTTCATCCAGAATGTGCTCGGCCAATCCGCCACCGTCACCGGCATGGTCATGCTGCCCGCCGCGGCGGTCGGCATCATCCTGAGTCCGGTCGCCGGCGCCGCATTCGACAAATTCGGCCCTCGCGGCGTGGGCATCGGCGGCCTTGCGCTCATGACCATCTCTCTTGGTCTTCTCGGCACCATCAACACCAGGACATCAGTGCTGTTTGTCGCCGTGTTCTGCGCATTGCAGGCATCCGGTCAGGCTATCGCCAACATGCCGATCAACACTTGGGGCGTCAACGCTTTGCCGAACGACATGATCGCCCATGGAAACGCCATCGCCAACACAGGCCGCCAGATCGCGGCAGCCATTGCGACCTCGCTTCTGGTCACCGCAGAAACATCCATGACCGCCTCGCACATGTCCCAGGGTGTGAAGTCCGCCACGGCCAGCGGCATCGCGTTCTCCTACCTGCTGTGCGCCGCCATCTCGCTGGTCGCCCTGATCATCTGCATCTTCACCGTCACCAGCCGTGCCAAGGAGAAGGCCGCACGCAACGCCAAGGCCTCCGAGGCGCAAGCCTCCGCCGAAGTCGCGGCCGAAACCACTGAAGGCCAGCCCGCCGAGCATCACTACGCCGGCGCATACGTGGCCCCCGCCGCCTCCCTGTTCAAGCAGGCCCAGGAACAGTCCATCGGCGGAATCATGGACGATCAGCCCTACAGCTGCCTGGACAGCGATGACATCACGCATGTGGTGCGCGAGTTCATCCGCCTCAACGTCTCCAGCCTTCCCGTGGTGAACGGCGATGGCAGGCTCGTCGGCTTCGTCAGCGACGGCGATGTCATGAAATCGATTGCCACCTATGAATCCCGTACGGTTTCCACCGGCACCGGTTCGACGATGGTGGTGTTCGACGACGAAACCGTGGCCTCCAAGGTGCAGGCGCTCTCCGGCAAGAAGGTGATGGACATCGCCACGCGCAAGGTCGTTGCCGCCACGCCCGACCAGCATGTCGGAGAGGTGGCCCGAATCCTCGCCAAGAAGCAGTTCAAGAAACTGCCGGTGGTGGATGGTGATGGCAGACTCGTCGGTGTGATCCGCCGTAAGTCCGTGATGGAACATGCCTTCGATGCGCTGTTCCCAAAGGATGATCGGTGATTAGGCGCCATCATCGCTGAATAGAATGAATGGAATATGAGGCTTCCCTTCTCGCGGGGGAAGCCTCATTGCTTTGTCCGCGGAGTCTTACGGCACCTGCGCAAGGGCAACGTCACGCCTTCATGACACACTATCGAATGGTGTGTTCCTATCGTTGCATGGTGACGCTAACGCATGGCGTCACGATACTGAAGTCTGCCATCTAACGGCGGGTACGGCTCGTTGCTGGAGTCGTGCACGCATACGCGCGTCGGCGTGCGTATGCCGTGATGTGACCTTTGTAGTGGAATTGAAGAATTGAGAACACTCGTATGTCTTCTAGTCAAAAAACAACTGAACCAACTGTGCGCGAAACACCCGAGGTTTCCGACGATGACAATGTGAATGCGCGCGCAGCGGTCCATAGCGCGAACAAACCCGGTGCCGCCTATGCCGCAGCAGTGGCCAATGAGGAATCCGAGCGTGCGTGGATCCGCCGTGTAGTGCTTCTACTCACTGGCCAGGCGTTCTCACTGCTGGGCTCCAACATCGTGCAATATGCCATCTGGTGGTGGATTGTGATGCAGACGAACAGCGGCATGGGTATGCTGCTGGCCACGTTGTTTGGCGTGATGCCGCAGGCGATCGTCTCGATTTTCGGCGGCTCCTGGGCCGACCGTCACAGTCGCAAGTTGCTGATTATGCTGCCGGATATGGTGATTGCTGTGGTCACCGTCGTGCTGTCGCTGAGCTTCGCGATGGGATGGGTGAGTCTGACCATGATTTTCGTGGTGCTGTTCATTCGTTCGGCGGGCGGCGGTGTGCAGATGCCCGCTGTGCAGTCGTTCATACCGGATGTTGTTCCCTCGGGCAAACTATTGCGCGTCAACTCAATATACGGCGTGATTAATTCGGCAAATATGATTGTGGCACCTGCGGTGGCTGCTGTGCTTATCAACACAGTGCCGCTGTGGTCGATTCTGTTAGTCGATGTGACCACGGCCATTATCGGCGTCGGCTTTGTGGCGTTGATCAAAGCGCCGAAGAAGAGCGCGGAACATGTTGCGAGGCGTATGGCTGAAGCGGAGAATAGCGGGCAACCCGCACTCGAACCGATGTCGGATGCCAATGCTGATCGTTCGCTGATTGCCGGCGTCCGTCGTGTGTTTGCTGACTTGAAAGATGGCTTCAGCTACACATGGCACCGGGCGAACCTGCGCAACGTGGTGCTCGGTGACACCTTGGTGTGCTTCGTGGCCGTGGCGCCGATGAACCTTACGCTGTTGCTCATGACCCGCGAATATGAGGGCATCGATTTGAATCTCGGATTCATCAACCTGACCACCGCCTCCGATAAACTCGCCGCCAACGAGCTGGGATGGAGCATCGGTATGCTGCTCGGCGGCGCGCTGATGTCTACCATCGGTGCCAAGCTCATCCGCAACAACATGCGCGTGGTCGCCTTCGGCATCACTCTGGTGGGCGTCTCCGTCGTTGGTCTTGGCGTGGTTCACAATCTGCTGGCGTATTTGCTGATTGATGTGGTGAACGGTTTGGCTTCGGCCATCTGCATGGGCCCGATGCGCACCATCATCCAGACCGAGGCCGATGAGAAGATGGTGGGCCGTGTATTCGGCCTTGACACCACCATGAGCACACTCAGCATGCCGCTGGGTATGTTGATCTTCGCGCCGTTGGCCGACGTGATCCCGATTTCGCTGGTGTTCATCATCGGCGGTGTGCTGACTCTGCCCATCGGCATCTATCTGTTCGGCCAGGCGCGCCACAACACCAGTGCACAGGTGACTCGGACACAAGCCTGACAGTCGCCTGACAGCCACCTCGCAGGCGCAAAGTCAACTACCAGATTTGCGCATACAGATCGTAAGATGCATACTTCGGCAGATCGTAAACGGTGATCGAGAATGGTGCGGATCGGCCATTGCCCGGCCAATCCACGAATGTGATATCTCCATAGATGATTGCGTTCTGTGCGTTGCGCAGTACTAGGGAAATCTTGATTTGCTGCCCATCGGATGGCTTGAATCCATCTGCCACGGCGTGGACCTCGCCATTGAACGTCGTGCCGCCGTCCCTGTTGTCTATTTTGGATGTTCCGCTGATGGGGAAGGTAGCGGTTCCTTGAGCCTTGGCGACGTTGTACATATCAGGGCTAAGCACAACGAAATCTACGGTGGCCGGGGCCGTGCCCTCGCCCGCTTGGCCGGCGTTATATACAGTCTGATTCGGGAATGCCATAATCAGTGTTTGCGTCTGCGAGAACACGATGGAACCGTCTTTGGCCCGCCCCGTAATGGTAATCTGCGGATACTGCACCTGCTGGGTCGTACTGGTGTTGCGCAGGGCGAAAGCGTAGTGGACATACCCTTGCTGGTTCGCCGACCAGCCGGATTCCACTATTTTCAGAGGATTATCGGTGACGGTGTCTTGGCCGTTTCCATCAGCGCCGTCAGTGCCGCCTACTCCGCCCGTGCCATTGGCATTGTCGGTTCCTGCCCCGTTCGAGGAGTGCCCGCCATCGGCCTTATCGGTTGATTGGCTGCTGGATTGTGTCGAGGAATCGGGTGATGTTGCCGACCCGATAATGCCAAGTTGGCCTGCCAACACAATGCCTCCCGCAATAGCGGCGACCACCAGCGCCGCTCCGACGATGGACCACAGCACGATGGCGCGTTTGCTCAAGTGCAGACGCCGAAATAGTCGTGACGCCGACGTGACGCCGTTCGTTGTGCTCGGTGATGGCGGATTTGCCGATGATGTGTTCGGCATGGGCGGATTGGACTGGGAGAACAGCGCCTGGCGAAACTCCTGGACGCTCTGTGGCCGTTTGCTGGGCTCGAATGCGCACGCATAGCCGATGACGGTGCGCAGTCGTGCCGGTACTGCGGCATCATCGGCAAGTCGCTGCTCGTAGTCGCTGGCATCGGGATATACGCCGGTCAGCATGAATCCGAGCAGTCGACCAAGCGAGAACACGTCGGAACGCGCGTCGGTTTTGGCGAAGCCATATTGCTCGGGCGAGGCGAAACCATAAGTGCCAAGCGCCGTGGTGTCCCGCGAGCGATTGCTTGACGCTGACCATACGCGCGCAATGCCGAAATCGATGAGATGCGCGCCATCCCGAGCCAGGATGATATTGGCCGGCGTGATGTCGCGGTGGATAACGCCGTGCTGGTGAAGCTCCTGCACGGCCTCGCAAATTTGGTCGATAAGCTGCACGGCCACATTCGGCGCAAGCCGCCCGTTTTCCTCCACAATTTGCGCAAGCGTGCTGCCCGGCACGTAATCGTAGACGATGACGAACCGGTCGGGCAGCTCGTATGTCGCTTCCACGCGCGGCAGACGATTACTCTGGCAGGCGCTGAGCACCGCCCACACATTGCGTTGCGCTAGGGGAGAGGGAATCTTCTTGCGTACGAACGGGCCGTTGCCGTCAATGCTCACCAGTTCAGTGACGCCGGAAGGTCCGCGAGCAAGCGTGCGCTCAACATGGTACGCATCGTCGATGCTCATCGCATGCATCGCTTGCTTATCGTCCATGTCTCTCCTTGATGCCCTCTTACTTGCGTCTCACTGGTGAGTGTTGTTGGGCCGAATGTCGTCAATCGGCCGGCAGCAACGTCGCCTCTCCCATACGATACAACTCGTCGTCCGTGGCAATGCGATCGAATCCATTGCGTATACACCAGATGATAATCGCGTCACGTCGCTGTTTGCACCACAGTTCGGAAACGCCTGCAAGACGAAGCAGCCGTTGGGTTTCGCGTAATGTGCACTTGAGACCAAAAGCCAGCATAATGGCGTGATCTCGGCCGGGGCGGCTTTTGCCGGAGAAAATGTCATAAACCACTGTGGCGTTGAGGCCGGATGCCCGCACCACGTCGGCTCGTTTCAGGCCATGGGCTTCCATACGGTCGAACAGATAGTCGGTCAGCGTGCGTGCGCTGACAAGTCCCTCATCGAGATACTGCTCAATGCTGGCGCTGGCGAGCAGCCGATCCAACAGTTCCTCGGTCAAATGTTCTTCGGGGATGTCTGCCATTGCCCATGCTCCTTGTCGCTGTGTTGCGGGTGCTGTGCTGCGCCATCGTACGCGGTTGCTCGATTCCCAGCGTACAGGACGCCGACTTTTCGGAAACACGCCGAAAAATTCAGTTGTCAGCTGATGTATGGCCCGCGCGTGTCGCCGACAATGGTCGATGCCATCCGTGTAGGTGCGGTGGCGGAAAGGATGTTCATGCGCGGTATCAAGCATCGACAATAAAGCTAACATGCATACAAAATGCTAATTTGCGTACATAATAACAACGCCATACACTGGTTTCGATGTATCGCAGAGCAAAGCGAGCAATAAGAAGGGACGCAATGATGAGCGAACGATACCGGCTTGCCATGGCAGTCGGATTGACCGTAACGGTTGCCGGGCTTGCCTCTTCTGTGCTGGTAATGCTGCTGCTTAAGGAAAGAAGGGCATCATGACAACGCCATTTGATCAACAACCTCAGCCGGTTCCACCGTCCGAAGGCACGAATGACGCACCGGAAGATCGCGCGAATGCGCCTACCGTGCCGAATACTGTACCGGCTGGCCAACCGAACGTAGCGTCTGATGGTGCTACCACCACTCCGATGGCTCCGGCTACGGCATCGCAGCGGCCCGCCGGCGCGCCATTTGATCGTGTATATGCGGTCAGTCCGCAACAGCTGTTCCAAGTTATTCACGACCAGCTGACTACTGGCGCCACGTTTACCTTGGATAACGAAAACACCCAGACCGGAGCGTTTTCCTTCCACTCCTATGATGGGGTGAACTGCACGCTAACCGTAGTCCCGCAGGGTGCGGCAGGGGCCGCCATTCGTCTGGAGGCGACTGGAAACGAAAGCGCCAAGCGCGTTGATGAGTTCCTCGCCGCTCTGGACAAGCGTATTGGTGTGGCTCCTGCACCCGCCACACATGGTGCCGGTGCTGCCACTGGTTTTGCTGGTGCCGCTGCGCCTGCCGTGCTTGCTCCGAATGCACAAGGGGTGAAGAAGACTTCCAAGCTGGCTGTGTTCGCCATTATTTGGGGAGTGTTGTTCGTACTCGCCCAATTTGTGGATGTTTCTGGCCGATCCTGGGGCGGACTGCTGTTCGCCACGGTGATTCCGGCACTGCTCTCAGGCTTCGCCGTATACGTGACCCGCCCGAGTGGCAAGGTGCAAGGCCGAGTGCTGGCCTGGGTGGCAGTCGGTATCACCGTTGTGGGTCTGGTAATCGGTGGCGTGTTTGTAATTCGTGACGGTGCGAAGGCCAAGGCTGATCGGGCGGAATTGGAAGCATCGCTCGCCACCAAGTGCGAAGCATATTCATGGCCGGAGTCGGATATCGCGGCGCTGCTGCCGCAGCCGAAATCCACAAAGGGTGAAATTAAAAGCGAGTCTTCGGACTATTTCTCCATCGAGGTGTGCGGTACCGACGCCAAGCAGTATGCCGACTACGTCAAGTCCGTGCAAGACAACGGTTTCACCGTGGACTATAGCAAGTCCGCTGACAGTTTCAATGCCAAGAACGCCGATGGATACAGTGTGAGCGTTTCTCGTAACACTGACGACGAGACCATCATGTCCATCACTATCCAGGTTCCGGAAAAGAAGGAAGATACGTCTACGGACGGCGACGCCGCGAAACAGGATGATAAGAGCACTGGTACGGGCACTGATTCCAGCGATGCCAACAAGCAGAGCGACCAGTCTTCGGATCAGAAGGCGCAGCAGAACACCAATGACAGTGCTGACTTCAAGGCCACGATGGACAGCTACGAGGCCTTTATCGATGAGTATGTTGCCTTCATGAACAAATATCAGAAATCCGACAACGTGGTCAGCATGGCTACCGACTATGCCAGCATGATGAAGCGTTACTCTGAGTTCTCCCAGAAGGTAGACGCCATTGACGAAAACTCCCTCAGCAGTGAGGATTCGGCCTACTACACCGAGGTCATGACTCGATGCACGCAGAAGCTCGCATCGGTGGGCCAGTGATCAGACTGGCGTATCGAGGTAACGGTTTTCCAAGAAAGGAACGATGACGATACATGGGTATACGCGGCAGACAGTACACGCCAATGGATGAGCCGGTCTTCAACAAGGCCATCCCCGGAACGGAGGCTCTGGCCGGGGCGCTGAAGGACACTTTTGGCGCATTCCGTAGTGGGCTTGGGATTACCGAACCCGTGGTTTCGGTGAATTGCGAAGGTTGTGGCGCTCCGCTTTCCGGTCATCGCAAAGAAGTCGTTCGATGCGAATACTGCGATCGCGAAACGCAGCTATAACCAACATGCCAGCATAACGGCCGGTCTTGCGATTGCATAGTCGCAAGATCGGCCATATGCATGAGATATCGAGGAAAAAACAGATGGCAGTTATTAAGGCGTTCGCCGGCGCGCTCGGCGGTACATTCGCGGACCTGTGGCGTGATATCATCACCGCTGGTCCGTTCACGGAACACACCGTCGTTGTGCCGGGCATTCCCCGCGGAAGCAACAACGATCGCGGTTCGAATGAATACGGTTCCGAGGGAATAATCACCAATGGTTCGCGTATCTATGTGCCAGAGAATACTGCGGCGTTCATTTTCTCTGAAACAGGTATCGAAAACGTCATCACCGAGTCGGGCGGTTATGAATATCGCAACGGGGAGCAGAGCGTGCTCGCCGGAGACGGCATCGGATCGTTCTTCAATCAGGTTGCCGATCGATTCACCTTCGGAGGTCAGCCTGGCCGCACCAAATATGTGGCCTTCGTCAACCTGCGTGAGATTCGTGGCATCAAATTCGGCACTTCTGCGCCGCTGGTGTATAACGACCGGTTCTATGGCGTCGATTTGGAAATTCGCGCACGCGGATCCATGTCGCTAAAGGTCGCTGATCCAGTTCGATTCGTTCGTAACTTTGTGCCTGCCACTACCGTGTCGTATTCATTCGATGATGAAGGGCCACGTAGGCAGATTCTGTCTGAATTCGTACAGTCGTTTATTGTGGCCATCAATTTGCTGTCCAATGAATATCGTATTTCGCAATTGCCCGGCAAGGCGAATGACATCGCAGCATGCGTGCGTGGCGATCGGGCCAATGCAGGTACGTGGAATGATCGTTTTGGCTTTGAAGTGTCCAGTGTGGGCATCGAAAGTATCGAGTTCACCGAGCAATCACGTCAACTCGTGCAGCAGTTCGCCTCGAATAAGATGAATGTTGCCGCATACGAGGGCGTTTCCCAGCAAGCTGGCAATATGGCTGCCCAGCAGCGCATTGCGCAAGGCATCCAAGACAACGGCTTTGGCGATGGTGGCATGTTGCTGGGCATGAATATGGCACAAGCCATTAATCCTATGACGGCCGCCCCGGTTCAAGCGCCGGCGCCTGCGCCGGCGCCGGAAGCCGCTGCTCCCGCCTCTCACACGGCATCCATGTCTGTGGAAGAACAAGTCGAGGCGATGAAGAAATTGAAGGAATTGGTTGATATCGGCATTCTCTCCCAAGAAGAATTTGATGCAAAAAAGCACGAAATTCTCGGCCTATAAACGGTGCATTCATGCAACTCGAAACAGCTGATAATGAGGGAAACGCTGGTGCGACACGGACAAAATGGTGCTCAGGGCTTCGAACTGGGTTGTTCAATCCGTTTCGATATTTCGGCGACTCAGCGCTTGTTCGGGCCGCCGTCCGGGAACATCAAGTAAGTGATGATGCCGGCGGCGGTTCCACTGGCCAGTGCGCCGGTGATGACGGCAAGAGCCTGCATCGCCGTGCTGAGCGTGGGCTTGCCCGTTGCGGCAGTCTTTGAAGCCTTCAATGTGGCGGCACTGGGCTTGCGTTTCTCGGTGGCGGCGTTGTCGGCAACGTTGCCACCGTCCGTATTGACTGGGGCATTGTCGGCAACGGCCTCGCCGTCCTGCTCTTGAGCGCGCCGTTCGCGAATGCGTTGCTCAATGGGATCGTCGACCAAAGTCTTGATGATGCGTGCCAGATCGCGGTCTTCACGACGTGCGATTTCGGCGCTGAACACCGTACGTAAAGCGAGATACTGCAGTTTGGTCATCGGGCTTTTGCCGGTCTCCAAGTTAGACACCGTCTGTCGCGCGACTCCCAGCTCGTCGGCCAGTTGCTGAGTCGTCCATCCGGCTACCTTGCGAATCGGACCCAGGTTCTCCTGAAACTTATCAATCCACCATTGTTCGATTTCAGACGCCGCCATTACGCACCTCCTTCCACGCTGTCACCAGTGTACGTTACCTGTACCGAAATCAATCCAAAAAACAGTGTTCATGTGAAATTCACTGCGTATTTGCGCTTTCGCCGGCTTACCGAGATTAGCCTTAAACAAGGAATAACAGAGTAGAAGCAGAAGGTATGCGCGTATTCGATTTCGACGGAACCATCTATGATGGCGAAAGCCTGTTCGACTTGTACCTGTATTCCGCCCGACACGACCCGAAAGTGTTCCGCTACATCGCCCCCGTGCTGCGGTACGCAGTCAAATACAAGCTTGGCCGGGCCGCGCTTGAACAAATGGAATACGGCGTGGGTAAGATGACCGAAGGCTATCTCACGGAACTGAGCCGATCCAAACGGGTGGCGAGCGTCGAACAGCTCGTGGACGACTTCTGGGATAGGAACTATTCACGCATCAAGCCCTGGTACCAGCCTGAGTCGGACGACGTGATCCTCACCGCATCCTTCAGTCTGACGGTGGGGGAGGCCTGCCGCAGACTCGGCGTGAGGAATCTCGTGGCCAACGAGGTGGATGTGGAGACGATGAAGGTCACGTACCTCAACTTCAGCACCAACAAGGCCAAACGGTTCTGCGAACTGTACGGCCCGGACGCCGTCATCGACGAGTTCTACACCGACTCCAAATTCGATCAGCCGATGATCGACATGGCCCGGCACGCGTTCATGGTCAAGGGGAACACCATCACGCAAGTCAAGTAGGAAACAACAGAAAACAACACAACGTAACCAATAACGAAAGGGGAACATATATGAGCATGCCGCTCGATCTATACGTAATCCGGCATGGCGAATCCGAAGCGAACGTCATCGTCCAGGCGGGCGAGCAGGGCGACAATTCCCTGTACACGCAGGACAACGTCACCGTACCCGACCGCTCCTGGAGACTCACCGCCACCGGACGCAAGCAGGCCGACTGCATCGGCCGCTGGCTGGTCAGCCAGCAGCAGCTGTTCGACCGCTACATGGTCTCGCCATACGTGCGCACCCGCGAAACCGCAGCCACCATGGCCCTGCCCAAGGCCAAATGGGAGGAGAACCGTGTGCTGCGCGAACGTTCTTGGGGCGAGATCAACACCATCACCAAGGACGAATTCAAAAACAACTACGCGCGCAACTGGAACTTCAAGAACACCGATCCGCTGTACTGGCGTCCGCCGGCAGGCGAGTCGATTGCCGATGTGGCCGAGGACCGTGTGCACAACATCCTGACCTCGCTGAGCCGCAAATCCGATTCGGAATCCGTGGTCATGGTCACCCACGGCGACTTCATGCTCGCCCTGATGCTCACCATCGAGGATCTGGCCGACGAGGAATTCCTGCATCGCGCCGACTCGGACGACTGGAAGATCACCAACTGCACCTGCCTGCACTATACACGCCGCGACCCGGAAACCGGCCGCACCTCCAAGCGTGTGCGCTGGGAGCAGACCGCCCGGCCCGTGCTCGACGAGACGACCGGCCGCTGGGAGGTCAAGGTGGAGCCGTGGCGCGAATTCAAGCGCCCGTATCTCTCCAATGGCGATTTGGTGGATGTGGTGCAGGCCGTCGATCCACACCTGCTGGAGTATTACGGCAAATAGCCTTTCCCGGAAGAGAGACTTCACAAAATCTTCGTGAGCTAGAATGGTGCGTGGTGCGGCTGGTTGTGAATGCCGTGCCCCAAGCGAGAGCGAGGAGAGTAGTAATGTCCAATATCTTCCAATGGCAATTGCATGGCGACGGCAAGACGCTGGCGCCCGGCGAGGTAGTCGAGCCCGATGAACGTCTGACTTGGGTGCGCACCGCCGGTATCGGCGCACAGCACGTCATCGCCATGTTCGGTGCCACCTTCCTGGTGCCGATTCTGACGGGCTTCGACCCGTCCACCACCCTGTTCTTCACGGCTATGTCCACCGCACTGTTCCTGCTTATCAACAGGAACGTGCTGCCGAGCTATTTGGGCTCGTCCTTCGGCTTCATTGCACCGATCACCGCGGTCTTCACCGCCAACAAGGGCATTGCGGTCGCCAGCTTCGGCATCATGGTCACCGGTATTCTGCTGGCCCTGGTTGGCGTGCTCGTGCATTACGCCGGCTCCAAATGGATCGACATCATCATGCCGCCCGTGGTCAACGGCGCGATCGTGGCCATCATCGGCTTCAATCTGGCACCTTCCGTGTGGACCAACTTCCAAGCCGCGCCCGACACCGCACTGGTTACCCTGTTGGCCGTGCTGCTCGTGGCCGTGCTGTTCAAGGGCTTGCTGGGCCGCCTCAATATTTTGGTCGGCGTGATCATCGGCTATGTATATGCCTGCATCCGTGGCCAGGTCGACTTCTCCGCCATCGGCGACGCCGCATGGATCGGCTTCCCGAAGTTCCACCTGCCGCAGGCCGATTTCTCCATCCTTCCCATGTTCATCCCCGTTGTGCTCGTGCTTGTGGCTGAGAACGTCGGCCATGTCAAGTCCGTGGCCCAAATGACCGGCCGCGACTACGACAACCAGATCGGCACCGCCCTCATGGCCGACGGCCTGGGCACCACGCTCGCCGGCTTCGGCGGCGGCTCCGGCACCACCACCTACGGCGAGAACATCGGCGTGATGGCCGCCACCAAGGTGTACTCCACCGCCGCCTACTGGTGCGCCGCCGCCTTCGCCCTGATCCTGAGCCTGTGCCCGAAGTTCGGTGCCGTGATCAACACGATCCCCGCCGGCGTGCTCGGTGGCGTGACCACGCTGCTGTATGGCATGATCGGCATGATCGGTATCCGCATCTGGGTGGAGAACAAGGTCAACTTCGACAAGCCGCTGAATATCATGGTGGCAGCCATCACCATGATCATTGCCATCGGCCAATTCGCGTTCACTGTTGGTGGCATTTCCTTCAACGGCATTGCCATTGGCACGATCGTGATTCTTGTGGCCTACCACGGCCTGAAGGCCATTGGCAAGGCAACCGGCACTATTGCCAAAGACGATCCGGATATTTTGTAGTGTGTTTTAGGGCTACTGGGCTGTATCTTGGCTCAGCCCTTTTGCACAATGGCCCCTACCTTCACGGGTGGGGGCCATTTGCGTGTTCCATGGAGCGGTGCTCGCCTTACGTGGTGGTAAAACCCATGGGGCGGCAAACACCCCATGGGGTGGTAAAACCCTCATGGGGCGGTAGGTGAAAATGGCTTTATTCTGCGGTTTCACAATTTCTTCAAACCGCCCCATGGGCAAGTTGCCGCCCCATGGGCGAGTTACCGCCCCATGGGGTCATAAGTAAAGAGTGGGATGACAGTGTGGCGAGCACCAAGCAAAGTAGGGGGCTTACGCTAAGCTCGGAAAGCTTGCGTAATTTGCGTAACCTTTGACATGAAAGGCCACTGTGCCCCGTAATAATTTCGATGATCGTGACGATTCCGCTGATTTCCAGATGAACGACAGCGCGGAATCCCGCCCCCTTACCTTTGGCGAACTTGGCGTACCCGGACCGCTGGTGCGCGTGCTTGCGGCAGATGACAAGAAGACCGCATTCCCCATTCAGGCCGACACCCTGCCCGATTCACTGGCCGGCCGCGACATTCTCGGCCGAGGTCGCACCGGCTCCGGCAAAACCCTCGCATTCTCCATTCCGCTGGTCACCCGCCTCGGTTCCTACGATTCGTTCGGCGAAATCGCGATGGAGGAGTTCCGCAAGGAAATCAAGCGCCGCAAGAAGGCCAGCCTGGAAGAGCGCCGCGCCGACGACTTCCTACCGCACCCGCGCGGCCTGGTGCTGGCCCCCACCCGCGAGCTCGCGAACCAGATCAACGACGTGCTGATGCCGCTGGCCCACACGTTCGGCATGAACACCACCACGGTGTACGGCGGCGTCAAGTACATCCACCAGATCCGCGATCTGAAGGCCGGCGCCGATATCGTGGTCGCCTGCCCGGGCCGCCTTGAGGACCTGCTGCGCCAGCAGGCGCTCACGCTCTCGTCCGTCGAAGTCGTGGTCATCGATGAGGCCGACGAAATGGCCGATATGGGCTTCCTGCCACCGGTCAAGCGACTGCTTGAGCAGATTTCGCCCGACGCCCAGCACATGCTGTTCTCCGCCACGCTCGATCACGGCGTGGATGAAGTGGTGAACACCTTCCTGCACGATCCCAAGGTGCACGAGGTCGATTCGGCCACCGCCGAACCCGACCTGATGACCCACCACGTGTTCGAAACCACGCGCGGCGACAAGCACGAACTCGTGCGCATGCTCGCCTCGGGCGAAGGCCGCCGCATCCTGTTCACCCGCACCAAGTTCCAGGCCAAGAAGCTCGCCAAGAACCTGACGCAGAACGGCATTCCGGCCGCCGAGCTGCACGGCAACCTGAACCAGAACCAGCGCGATCGCAACCTCGCTGCGTTCGATTCCGGCGATGTGCGTGTCATGGTGGCCACCGACGTGGCCGCCCGTGGCATAGACGTCGGCGGCGTGGAGCTCGTGGTGCAGGTCGAGCCGCCGGCCGACCCGAAGTCCTTTGTGCACCGCTCCGGTCGTACCGCCCGCGCCGGCAAGGCGGGCGACGTGGTCACCCTCGTGCTGCCCGAGCAGCGCCGCGAGACGCGCCGCTTGCTGAACCAGGCCGGCATCAAGACCAAGATGATCGAAGTGACCCACGATTCGCCCGAAGTGCTTGAGCTTGTGGGCGACCGCGCCGAGCGCGTGGATGGTTGGAGCCTCGACAAGTCGCAGTCCGTGGGCAACCCGCGCAAGGGCAAGAACAGGGGCGCCAAGAACGCGGCGGGCGACGAGTCCGGCCGCGGCGGCAAGCGCAAGCACAATCGCAATCGCAACCGTGACGAGCAGAACGTTGCCGAGACCGAGTTCCAGCACGAGAACGCAGGCGGCGAGTTTGTTGCCGAAGGCGAGCCGCAGCGCAAGCACGGCGACAAGGCCAGCAAGAAGGCCGTGAAGAAGAACCGCAACCGTGCGGAACGCCGCGCAGGCATGAGCAACCCCGAGGCCGAGCGCCGCGACTATCTGTTCGAGCATGGCGATGACCGCCGCGAGGAGCGCCGCAAGGGCGACCGTCGCGACGGATACGGCAAGAACCGTCGCAATGATCGGTACGGCAAGGGCGACAAGTTCGATAAGCGCGACAGGGCCGGATACGGTCGCAACGATGATTTCGGCAGCCGCAGGCACAATGCGGGCCGTGATTTCGAACGGTCCGATTCCCGCGATTTCGAGCGTCCGCGCAAGCCTCGCCGCAATGAACGCAGCCACGAGGATTACGGCTTCTCCTATGACGAGCGCTCCCATGACGGCCGCAGACAGTCCATGCGCAACACCCGTCAGGGCGAAGGCGGCAAGCGCATCCATCGCAAGAACGAGAACCGCATCGTACGCGACGAGCGTTCAGAAGGTGCCAAGCGTCACGAACGCCGCATGATCGCCAAATACGGCAACACGGAAGGCCCGAACCGCCGTCATTCCAAGAAGAATCGCCACAATGCGCCATTCCGTATGAAGTCTGGACGCCGTTAGTCCGACAGCGCGTATGAATCAGGCCCGACGACCTTTGATGGTCGTCGGGCCTGATTGTGTTATAGGCCGGTGTTTGCGATGCGGATGCCTGTTCGCCTGCCTAGCGGCCATGACGATTGCACTTATCGCCGCAGTCGTTGTGATCGTGGCCATGCCGAAACGGCGGTAATGGCCTGTACGCACCCTAGAATAACGGATATGACGCAATCGCAGCCCCGATCCAAACGCACGCCCACCCTTGAAATCCACGGGAGAATCCTTGACGCGGCAAGGCGGATCGTGGAACGGGACGGTGTGGATGGTCTGACCATCCGTGCGCTGTCCGCACAGGCCGATGTGTCGCCCACCAGCATCTACCAGCACATCGGCGGCAAGCAGGCGGTGTGCGATGCGCTCATCGACACATACTTCACCGATCTGCGCGAACAGCTCATCGCCATTGACGAATCCGACCCCGTGCTGCGCCTGCGCAGGGCGGGCATAATCTACCGTGAACACGCGCTGGACGCCCCCGGCATTTACGCGCTGGTCTGGATGGGGCAGGCGTCGGACTCGGCCCAGCACTGCCTGGACGCCATCACGCAGATCATTCGATACGGCCAGGCAGCATCTGTATTCCGCGGCGATGACCCCCATCTAATCGCATCCTCCATCTGGGTGTCCATACACGGGTTCATCCAATTCGAACTGCGTTCCGCACAACCCCGCACACGCGGCCGCGAACGGGTCGACCGGTCGTGCGGTTACCTGCTCGACCTGCTGATCCGAGGCATTCAGAGGTGAATGAGTTAGCTCCCTCTGATGAGGGAGCTCACCATTGATACGCTGTACTGCCATCGGCGTCGCGGATGGTGAAAGTGGGGGATTGCTCGATGTTGAGGTCCACGGTCAGGGAATGCTGGGCGTCGGCGCTCGTCGAACGATAGACGAAGTGCTTGTTTTCCAGCTTCACGGCCTCGGTACGCGCATCCAGCAGCCATGGGTTGCGACGGCGCAGCGCGATCAGCGCCTGATGCAGCCGGTATGTCGGCTCTCCCAGCGTGGACAGTTCGGCAGGGGAGCCGGGGAACTTCGGACGTACGTCGTCATCGCCGCCGAAACGCTCCTGCTTGACGCCCACATAGCCCTGTTCGTCGCCGTAATAGATGCTTGGCACGCCGCCGACCGTCATGAGCACCGCCAATGCCAACGCCGCCTTGGCCGGGCCAATCTGCGATGCGATACGCGTCACGTCATGGTTGCCGATGAACGTCTGCGGCACGAAGGAATCCAGGAACGCGTTGTGCCGCTTCAAGTTCCAATCCAGCTCGAAGAAGTTCTCCGTCTCCAGCGCATGCTGGATCGACTTCCATAGCTCGTATTGCGTGATCGAATCCATCGTGGATTCCTCGATGATGCGCGGGTAATCGCCATGGATCACCTCGCCGAAAATCCACGAATACGGGTGTGCGGCTTTGACCTGCGGCAACACGCGCGCCCAGAACGGGCTCGGCACGGCATACGCGGCGTCGAGGCGCCAGCCGGCGGCTCCGCGATCCAGCCAATGGCTCATCACATGGACCACATAGTCAACGGTCTCGTCAGCCGAATGGTCCAGCGCCACCAGATCCCCGTGCCCCTCGAACACATCCAAAGCGGGTTCGCCATTATCACCGACATGCGCGCGGACCAGACCATGCCACGGGTTGTCGGCCGGATTCAAGCGTCCGGCGGTCTCGTCAAGCGCCGCCTGAACGGCCGGATGATTGCGGCTCACGTGATTGAACACGCCATCCAGCATCACCTGCAATCCCATGTCCCGGCAGGCCGCGACAAGCTGATCGAACGCGGCATCCCCGCCCAATCGCACATCGATATGCATATGGTCGAGCGTGTCGTATCCATGCGTCGCCGACTCGAACACCGGACCCAGCAGCAGGCCGGACGCGCCTAGATCGCGCACGTACTCCAGCCAGGGAATTATCGCGTCAAGGCCGCGGCCATGGAACTGGCGCGGGCCGGCGGGCCTGATATCGGCACCGCAGAAGCCCAGCGGATACACGTGCCAGAACACCCCGTACTTCACCCAATCGGGCATTGTGCGGCTCGAATCCATGCTTACAACCACTGTGCACCTCCTGATTGACACCGTGTCCATTTTCGCACATCGCGGTGCGAATCCCGGGTAATCGGCATGAAACGCAGTCCGTGAACATGTGGCCAAGCTCACATATTGGGACATTTTCCTGAGGCGCGACATGCCGTGGCTACGCTTCCAACCAGTGCCATAAGCAGACGAGAGATACCCCAAAAGGGTCGCAATGAAGAGAACCTTTCCCGCAAAGGTTATTGAAGAGGAACAGAGGGTTATTATGACCACCGCCGCAGCCCAGGCCCCGGCACCTGGCAAGTTGGAATTCAAGGACGATTACACGCCGGACGAAGCCGAACGTGTGATTCGCAATTCGAAGGGACTGCCCGTAGGCGTGCGTCCCAAAATGGTATGGACATGGAAGAAGGCCCTGCTGTGGGCCGCCATCGCCATCGTATGTGCCTGCGGATGGGCGATTCTGGCCGTCTCGCGCGGTGAGCGGATCTCCGCCATCTGGTTCCTGGTCGTGGCGCTGAGCTCCTACGCCATCGCCTACCGCTTCTATGCCTATTACATCCAGATCAAGATCATGCGCACCGACGACGCGAACGCCACCCCGGCCGAGCGCGTGCATGACGGCGCGAACTTCGAACGCACCGACCGCCGCGTGCTCTTCGGCCAGCACTTTGCCGGCATCTCCGGCGCCGGACCGCTCGTCGGCCCGATCCTGGCCGCGCAGATGGGCTACCTGCCCTCCACTCTGTGGATCATCCTCGGCGTGATTTTCGCCGGCGCCGTGCAGGACATGCTGGTGCTGTGGATCTCCGCCAAGCGCCGCGGTCGCTCTCTGGGCCAGATGGCCACTGATGAAATGGGTAAGTTCGGCGGTATGATCCTATCCATCTTCCTCGTGGTGATGACCGCCATCGCCATGGCATTCCTGGCGCTCGTGGCCATCAAGGCCATGGCCGCCTCGCCGTGGGCCGTGTTCTCCATCGGTATGACCATCCCGATCGCCCTGATCATGGGCTGCTACCAGCGTTTCCTGTGCCCCGGCCGTGTCATTGAGACCACGCTGCTCGGTTTCGTGCTGCTCGTGCTCGACATCGTCGCCGGCGGATGGATCGCCTCTATCCCGGCCGTGGCCGCCGTGTTCACACTGGACGCCAAGCAGCTCGTCATCGCCCTGGTGATCTACTCGTTCGCCGCCGCCGCGCTGCCGCACTGGCTGCTCGTCACCCCGCGCGACTACCTGTCCACGCTGATGAAGATCGGCACGCTCGTGCTGCTCGTCATCGGCATCATCATCGCCAACCCGTCCGTCAAGGTGCCGGGTCTGACCGAACTGGCCTCCACCTCCACCGGCCCGACCTTCTCCGGCAACCTATTCCCGTTCCTGTTCATCACCATCGCCTGCGGCGCCCTCTCCGGCTTCCACGGCGCGGTGAGCTCCGGCCTGACCCCGAAGGCCGTGGAGAAGGAGAACCAGATTCGCATGATCGGCTACGGTTCGATGCTCGTCGAATCGTTCACCGCCGTCATCGCGCTGATCGCCGCGATCACCATCTCGCAGGGCGTGTACTTCTCCACCAACATGTCCGCCGCACAGATCACCGCCGCATCCGGCGTGAGCATCTCCGCCACCTCCACGCCGGGCGAACAGGCCGATGCCGCCGTCAAGGCCGTGGAGTCGATGAAGGTCTCCGACATCGAAGGCAACCAGATGCAGGTCACCTGGGATTCCGTGGACGAGAACGGCGCGGCCAAGACCTACGAAGGCGCCGCGGCGCTTGAGCAGGCCGCCGCCGACATCGGCGAGACCTCCATCGTCTCCCGCACCGGTGGCGCCACCACGTTCGCCATGGGCATGGCCAACTTCCTCAAGTCCTACCTGGGCGGCCACGACTCGATGGCCTTCTGGTACCACTTCGCCATCATGTTCGAAGCCCTGTTCATCCTGACCACCGTGGACAACGGCACCCGCGTGGCCCGCTACCAGATCGGCGAAATGCTCGGCAACGTGCGCAAGCTCAAGAAGTTCGCCGACCCGACCTGGAAGCCCGGCAACATCATCACCACGCTGATCGCCACCGCGCTGTGGGGCGGACTGCTGTGGATGGGCGTGTCCGACGCGAACGGCGGCATCAACGCGATGGTGCCTATCTTCGGCATCTCCAACCAGCTGCTCGCCGCCGCCTGCTTCGTGCTGATCACCGTGTGTGTGGCCAAGATGGGCTACTGGAAGCACCTGTGGATACCGGTGGTACCGCTCGTGTGGGACATCGCCGTGACCTTCACCGCCGACTTCCAGAAGATCTTCGGGCCGCTGAGCTACTTCACCACCGCCTCCAAGTATCAGGCGCAGATCGACTCCGGCGAGCTGACCGGCGAGGCGCTGACCAACGCCAAGGCCGCGCTGTCCAACGCGTATCTGGACGGCGTGCTCTCCGTGTTCTTCCTGGTCATGATGGGCGTCTTCGTGGTAGTCGGCATCGTGGTCGTGGCGCGCACGTTCGCCGCTGGCAAGTACGGTGCCGAAACGACGTCCGAGGAGCCGTTCGTGGAATCCCAGTGGTTCGCGCCCTCCAGCCTGGTCGCCACCGCGCTTGAGAAGAAGGTGCAGCGCGAATACAGCGCCAAGCTGCATGAGCTTGTGCGGAACGGGCAGGTTGCAGCGTAGTGCGTCATTGGCTCCCCTTTTTTCAAGGGGAGCCAATAATCAGCGAAAGGAGACAAAATGCTCGGCAAACTCGTTGCCGTATGGCACGGCATCGTCTGGTATCTGCGTGAGATCAGCGGCGAGGCCCGCTACGACCATTATCTTGAGCATTTCGCGGCCGAGCATCCCGGCGAAACACCGATGAGCGAGGTCGAATTCATTCGCGCCCGCGAGGAATACGACCGTCTCCACCCCAATACCAGTTGTTGCTGCTGACAGGCCGCAATAGCATAACAACACCATAAAACCCGCGCGCCATGGGAACTACGTAGCCATTCTTCCGTTACAATCAGTGTGACGGCTTCCGCCCCCGAAGAAGAAGGTGTTAATTCCCCTTGGACGTCTCACTGGCGCATTTCCTCCAACAAGTGCTTTCCAACCCGGCTCTGACCGTCACAACGTTGCTGACGCTGGGAGTCATCTTCGTCAACGGCTGGACCGACGCACCCAACGCCATCGCCACCTGCGTGACCACACGATGCATGCGCGTACGCTCCGCCGTCATCATGGCGGCCATCTTCAACTTCCTCGGCGTCTTCATCATGACGCAGCTCAACGCCTCCGTGGCCTCCACCATCAGCAACATGGTCGATTTCGGCGGCGACACGAACGCGGCGCTCATCGCCCTATGCGCGGCGCTGTTCTCCATCGTCGTATACAGCGTGGGCGCCTCGCTGCTCGGCATACCCACCTCCGAAAGCCACAGCCTGATCGCCGGCCTGTCCGGAGCGGCCATCGCCATCCAAGGCGGCATCGGCGGCATCAACATGGGAGAATGGGTCAAGGTGCTCTACGGTCTGGTCGCAAGCCTCCTGTTCGGCTTCGCCGTCGGCTGGTTGGTATGCAAGGCCGTGACCCTGATTTGCGCTGGCATGGACCGCCGCCGCACCAACGGGTTCTTCACCTACGCGCAGATCGTGGGCGCGGCGGCCATGAGCTTCATGCACGGCGCGCAGGACGGCCAGAAGTTCATCGGCGTGCTGTTCCTCGGCATGGCGTTCTGCAATGGCCAACCCAGCGTGACCGGTGTGATGATTCCGATCTGGCTCATGATTCTGTGCAGCACCATCATGGGCGTGGGCACGTCCGTCGGCGGTGAACGCATCATCAAATCCGTGGGCCAGGACATGGTGAAACTCGAGAAATACCAAGGCTTCTCGGCCGATCTGTCAAGCGCGCTGTGCCTGCTCGTCATGACCGTGCTCGGCATCCCCGTCTCCACCACGCACACCAAGACCAGCGCCATCATGGGCGTGGGCGCGGTACGCCGCCTCTCCGCCATCAACTTCGGCGTGGTGCGCGACATGATGCTCACCTGGGTGTTCACCTTCCCTGGTTGCGGTCTCATCAGCTTCGTAATGGCCAAACTGTTCATGGTCGTGTTCTAGAAAGGAATCCACCCATCATGGCGAGACAAAAAGACACGTTCTACTTCGACGGATTCCGCCGCAGCGCGGACTACGCATGCCAGGCCGCGAAGCTGCTGTCCGAGGTCATGCACGACTTCAATCCGGGCCAGCTGCGCGAACGCATGGACAGCATGCACGCGATTGAGAAGTCAGCGGACGAGGTGCGCCACGACATGATGGACGAACTGGTGACCGCGTTCATCACGCCGTTCGACCGCGAGGACATCGACGAGCTCGGCCACGTGCTCGACGACGTGACCGACAGCATCGAAGGCGTGCTCAACCGCATGTACTACGACAACGTGACCGACATGCGCGACGACGCGGTCCAGATGTCGGATATGGTGGTGCGCGCCACGGAAAGCATCTGCGAGCTGGTCAACGAACTGCCGCGATTCCGGCATTCCAAGACGTTGCGCGAACTGGTGTTCGCCATCAACACGATCGAAACGGACGCCGACCACCTGTTCATCGAGTCGATGCGCACGCTGCACACCACCTGCACCGATCCGCTGCAGGTGTTCGCCTGGCATGACGTCTACCGTCACCTCGAACAGTGCTCCGACGACTGCGAGCGCGTGGCCAACACCATCGACAGTATCGTCATGAAAAACAGCTGAGGTTGGTTTTTCACAACCTCCCTCTGATGAGCCGAGCCGTGAAGAAAACGCCGGAGGCGTTTTTAGGCGAGGGTGAGTGACAACGAGCGAATAAGAGGTCAGCTGCAAGCTGTCCTGAATCGCGTTCGAGGTGGCATCGCGAAGCGATGTCGGAGGGAGAGGCCTACTTGACCAAAAGCCCCCTCACCTATGGGCGTTGAGCCAGAGGATGGCGAGTTGGGTGCGATTGGTCAGGCCGAGCTTGTCCAGTATCGCGCTGATGCGATTGCGGACCGTGCCTTCGCTCAGGAACAGTCTGGCGGCGATGTCGCGGTTATCGAGGCCCTCGGCGACCAGCGCGGTGATCTCACGTTCGCGCTCGCCAAGCAGGCCCTCGATGGAATCGGCGGTATCTCTGGAATCGTCGGAATCGGCAGGATCCGGAGTTCGTTCGGTGAGCTTGCCGAGCACTTCCGCGCCGAGCACCACCTGACCGGCCATCACCGCCTGCAGCGCGGGCCCGACCGCCGCCACATCCTGTTTGATGAGATAGCCCTTGGCGCCAAGTCCCATCGCCTGCGCGATATACGACTGGTCCGCAAACGTGGTCAGGAACAGTATGCGCGCGGCCGGGTCCGTGGCCAGAATCTCGCGCGCGGCATCCAAACCGCTGGTGCCGGGCATCTGAATATCGATCAGCAGCACGTCCGGTCGGCTCGCCGGTGTCTCGAAATAACGGCGCACGGCGGCGTCTCCGTCATTTGCCATCCATAGCACCTCGGCCGTGCCGGTGGCCGTCAGAATCGTCTCCAACGACTGGCAGACGATCGGATCATCATCCACGATTGCGATTCTCATCAATCCCTCGATTCCATGGTCCAACGCTTCTTCGGCACGGATACGAACACACGCCAGCCGTCCTCATACGGCCCGCAGACCGCGGTGCCGCCAAGGGCGCGCACGCGCGATTCGATATCCGCCAAACCCATGCCGCGCATCAGCTCATCGGCCGAACCACGCATATCGGCAACGCCGTCGGCGGCGAGTCGCGAGCCGACACGTGACGGCATCATCGATCTGCGCGGCGAAATCAGTGCCATCATCCTCAAGATCATGCACCGAACGTCGCACCATCGTCATCGCATCATCCAACGTCGCACCCAACGTGGCGAACCCTTGCGCAGCGACCGTATCGTTCGTCGCCTTGGCCACCGTTTTGCCGGCCTGCGCCTGCATGATCGCGCGGGTCAGCAGATGGCCCACATTGTCGTGGATCTCCCGGGCGATACGCGTGCGCTCGCCGAGGGTCGCCATGCGAATCGACTGGGCGCGTTCCTCATCGATGTCGGCGATGCGCGAACGAGTGGCCCGCGAGGATTCGCGCGCCCTGTCCTGCGCGTGCAGCAACGCGCGCCGCGCCTCGTCCGAGGAGGCGCGGGCCCGGCCCAGAACGAATCCAAGCAGGGCGACCAGCGTCATCACCAGCGTCTGGAGACGGTCGGTGCCACGGGCGAACCAGAGCGCGATCAGCGGCAACACCCATATCCAGCGCGCGGCGGCCGAAAGCCACGGGGCCGAACGCATTGCATCGGCAAGGGAACGGCGAGAGGCCGCGGTCCGCGAGACACTGGGGGAGCGGCCACTTGCCGCAGTCCGTGCCCCAGCCCGGGCTCCGGTCGAGGCGAGGGCCGGCAGCCGTGCAGTATCGTAGGCGATGAGCGGCATGAACGCGCACCATGAAGGCACCGCCACGGCGATGACGAGATACGCCGTACACAAGACCCAAGACCATTGCGCGGGACGCAGCCATTCCACCAATCCGGCGACGGAAACGGCCAACAGCAGGCCGGCGATGAACACGCCATCGGACCGTAGCCCGACAACCAGGCCCAACACGAGTAGCAAGCCCATCTCGGCCAACACGCGCATGGCACCTCCCCGGCTCGACGCTCTTCCACCACCAGTCTAGCGGTGTGCGGAACACGACGAACTTGACGGGCGTGCGGAATTACCCGCATGACGGTCCAAGACAACGGGCCTACACTTCCCGAATAGATGAGGCACAAGCGTCGGATGTCGTCGACACAACCGTAAAGGGATGATACCGATGATTACGCAAAGCCACAGGGCGTCCAACTATTCGATGGACGAGATCAGCCTGATGCCGGTCGATAAGGTGTACAAGGCCATGCAGACCGACGCCGAAGGACTGTAATGACAAATGTCACGCCTGTACGGCCAAGTCGTGACGTTTGCCTGTGGCGGCGTCCGGCCCCTTCTTGGGATGATGGAATCGCCAAGGAAGGGAGTGACTATGACAACCGACAACAGAGCTTCCGAACACGACTCGACAACCAACCCGGCTCTGGCCGTGCACGTCAGCCAACTGGTCAAACGCTACGGCGACATGGTGGCGCTCGACTATTTTGACCTTGACGTGAACCAGGGCGAGATTTTCGGGCTGCTTGGACCGAACGGGTCCGGCAAAACCACCGCGATCAACTGCATCCTCGCGCTGCTCACCTACGATTCGGGCACGATTCGCGTGTTCGGCCAGCCGATGACGCCGACCTCCTACGCGCTGAAACGTCGTATCGGCATCGTGCCGCAGAACGTGGCCGTGTTCAACGAACTGACCGTCACCGAAAACATCGACTACTTCTGCTCGCTGTACGTGCCGAAGAAAACCGACCGCGCGCCGCTGGTCGAGGAGTCCATCGAATTCGTCGGACTCCAGGACTTCCGCAAGTTCCGGCCCGGCAAACTGTCCGGCGGTCTGCTGCGACGCCTGAACATCGCCTGCGGCATCGCGCACAAGCCTAACCTGATCTTCTTCGACGAACCCACGGTCGCCGTCGACCCGCAAAGCCGCAATTCGATTCTGGAAGGCATCCAGCGGCTCAACCAGGCCGGCGCCACGGTGATCTACACCAGCCACTACATGGAGGAGGTCGAACAGATCTGCGACCGCATCCTCATCATGGACCACGGCCGGCACCTGGCGCTCGGAACCGCCGACGAGCTCAAGAACATGATCGACACGGGCGAGCGCATCACCATCGAAACGCTCGATCTGGCGGATTCGGCGATGGCCGAGGTCCGTGCGCTGCCGTGCGTGATCGAAGCCACCTACGACGGCAAGGAACTCGACGTGCGATGCCGTCGCGGCGAACACAACCTGACCGACGTGCTCGACGCGGTGAAACGCTCCGGCGCCAACATCGGCCACCTGACCAGTCGCCCGCCCACCCTCAACGACGTGTTCCTCGAACTCACCGGCAAAGCACTGAGGGACTGACCATGCTCCCCTCAGTCGGCAAGCAAATAACTTGGCTCCCCTCTCCGAGGGGAGCTGTCACCAAAGGTGACTGAGGGGAGTTCCTGAGTAAGGAGACATCATGTGGACCACATTTCTGGTCGCATTGAAAGCGAACTTGCGTAACCGGTCGGCGTTGTTCTGGATGACCGTGTTCCCGATTGTGCTGGCGACCATGTTCAACGGACTGTTCGGCGGGCTGGCCGAAGCATACGAACTCAAGCCGGTGCCGATGGCCGTCATCGAAGACACCCGTTGGCAGCAGGCGGACGGTGCCCGCACCTTCGTAGACGCGCTGGCCGGGGAAACGGAATCGGCCTCAGACGACACGACCTACGCCGAAATCGACCAAAAGCTGCTGACCATCACCACAGTCGACACCGTGAAGGAGGCCGAACAACGGCTCGCCGACGGCACTGCCAACGGCTATCTGACCGCCGACAATAACGGCCGATTGGCGATGACCGTGAGCCGGGAAACCGCCGTCACAGCCAAGGACTCCACGCAAAACAGCGGACTGGACATTAGCCTCGCGGCCCTGCGCAGCGTCATCGACCTGTACAACCGCACCGACGCCGTTACCCGGCAGACCATCGCCGACAATCCACAGGCCGCGCTCAGCCGGAACTTCTGGAACAGCGTCGGGCAGAACGTCGACATGACCCATGAGACGACGCTCACGCATTTCCAGCCTGACGAGATCGCCCGATACTATTACGCGCTGCTGGCCATGTCCTGCATGATGGCCATGGGATACTCCATCAGCACAGTCGCCGCCGCACAGGCGAACCTGTCCGCGCTGGGCATACGGCGGACCGTAGCGCCGCTGAGCCGGGCCAAACAGCTCGTCGCGGGCTTCCTCTCCTGCTGGCTGTGCTCGTCGGTCGCCCTGTCCATCGCATTGGCCTATATCCGGCTCGCCTGCAACGTCTCGCTCGGCGGACGCGAACCGGCGGCGATCCTTGCGGTCATCATCGCCTCGTTCATGACCAGCTCAGCAGGCACCCTGCTCGGTGCGGTGCCGAAGCTCTCGTACAACACGAAATACGGGCTGTCGACCGGCATCTCCTGCACGCTGTCGCTGTTCACCGGACTGTACGGCGGGTTTGCCATGCAGATCAGCGACTGGATAGCCCGCAACGCGCCCATACTCGGCACCATCAACCCCGCACAGCAGGTGACGAACCTGTTCTACGACATCCTGTACTACGACAGCTACCGGCCGTTCATCACCACCTGCATCATTCTGCTGGCGATGAGCGCGGTATTCCTCTTGGCCGGCATCGCAATGCTGAGGAGGCAACGTTATGAACACCTGTAAAGCCACGCTGCGCGTGCTGTTCGCGCACCGGGTCTACCTGATGATCTACCTCGTATTCATAGGCATCCTGATGATGTCCATCAGCTGGGCGATGCTGACCTCCGCATCCGGCTCCATGTCCGCGGTGTTCGAATCGACCAAGACGCGCGTCGCCATCATCGACCGCGACTCCGACCGGGGTGATATCGCCACGTCGATGCGCGCCTACCTGCGCGATTCCAGCGAACTGGTGGACCTCGACGACACCAGCGAAACGCTGCAACAGGCCGTCGCCTCGAACTGGGTGGACCTGATCGTCATCATTCCCGACGGATTCGCTGACGATTATGTCGCCGCGGCGGCGGACGGCGACAATCCGCCGAACGTGGACACGGTTACCAGCTACGCATCCGGCTCCGGGTCGATGGCGCGGATGAACGTCGGCGGGTTCCTCTCGCTCACCCGCACCGCACTGATCGGCGCGCAGACGAGGGTCGACCAGGCGGCGCTCGCCGGCATGATGAACGCTACAGGAGGGGCCGCCGGTTTTGATGGCGCGAGTCTGGACCAAGACATGCTGGACTCGCTGCCGGAAGGGCAAGTCGACAAGCCGGATATCAAGGATCTGTCCCAGGCCGCCAAAATGGCCGCCGAATCGGCCAGCGATACAGACGTGAACCATCAGATCGCCGTGGTCGATACGCCGACCGAGGAGTCGGCAAGCGCTGCGGATACGGCGGTCAGCGGATTCGGCGGCACCATGAAAACCGCGCTGTACCCGCTGTCCCTGGCGATGACCATCTGCGGATCGATGATCCTGGGCGCGTTCACCACCGGCGAGGTGCGGCGGCGTCTCACCGCCTCGCCCCGACGCATGGTCCTGATGGGACTCCAGCGGTTGCTGACGTTGGGCGGATTCGCGCTCGTCGTATGCGTCGGCTATTTGGTGCTGTCAATCGGTCTGATGATGGCGGCGGGGCTCGATCCGTTGCACCTGAGCGTCGGGGGAGTGCTGATGACGTTCGGCGCGACCTGCGTGTACGCGCTGATGACCGTCGCCTGCGGATTCATGCTCAGCGAGTTCGGGCTCTCGGAAGAGGCGGCCAACGGGTTCGCCAACATCTTCGGCCTGCTCATCATGTTCACGTCGGGTGTCGCATTGCCGATTGACATGATGCCCGGCGTGATGGTGACCATAGCCAAGTTCCTGCCCGGCTGGTGGTATTGCACCGCGATCGACAACGCGCTCGGCTTCGGCACGGCGGCGGAAACCGGCATAAGCGTCGCCGGCTGGTCCGGCTCGCTGGGATTGGTCGCACTGTTCGGTGTGATGTTCATCTGCATCGGCCTGGCCGCCGGCCGCTTCCGCCGATCCCGCCCCGCCCTGGCCGCGCCCGCCACCACGCAGCTGGCCGAGTGAGAAATCAGCCTTTCAACCGATACCGCTGTGCCGGGT
>PPYE01046644.1_pt1 | contig 30036 bp, 26 predicted proteins | sample 1559881 | NCBI WGS metagenome assembly PPYE01 (sample SAMN08240022, study PRJNA423297) | Human gut metagenome, whole genome shotgun sequencing project. | reverse complement strand
GTTCAAATCATATACATTATACCGGATTCGTGGAGCGAATGTGTTTATATATATTGGATAAATGATTAATTATTTCCTAAGATACACATAAATACCATTAATATTTAATATAGGAGGAATCCTATATTCAGGCTCTCTAGCTATTTGGCCAGATGCCATATTTTTCAACTTATCAAAAGAAAAAGGCGGTCTGAAAATTAATTCAAAACCGCCAGTGGAATTCGGATGCTCAAAACTCATACCTGGTACCATGTGAGAGTAACAGGCCGTCTGTTAATTCTACACATAGAATGATGGTATTCTCGTCAGCGAAATTATTATGTCCATTATCTATCCACTCCGCAAAGACATTTTTCAACTTTTCAGTAATTATACAATTCTCTTTTTTTCCGAAATACCCCAGGCTGACTCCTTTGCCATGCGCTGTAAACCACTCTCCGGCGATTGCAACAACAGGATTAATCTTTATATGTTTCATTTTATTTGAGAGTGCGTATGTAATGATATAAAATGCACCATTTTCGTAATAGGCATTTACATATCGCACATAAGGTGTTTCCTTTTCCGTTGTTGCCAATGCTATAATTGTGTCTTTTCCGAAACGCTCTATCATTATCTGTTCTGCTTCCCGACTAAATTTTTTCATAAAATTATTCTCCTTCTTTCAAATTTTTTGCCTTTTCTTGCGCTGAGTTATCCAATGACGTAGTTTCCAGCTTTCCAATTATTCAAGTTATAGAGTCTTGCGCCACAATCACCATGCTCCGGGGCATCAAAAAGTTCTCTTAACTCTTGACAGGGCATATCTAAGCGTTTTTCATCTCGGAAATAGTAAAATTAAATTTCCTCGATAACCCATTTATGCAGTATACCCTGATTCCTGATACATAGCCTAATCGGGCTGCTGACGAAACCGCTGCATATGGACAAATAAATATCAATGAATCGTTTGAATAGCAGAAACGGCCTTCTCATAATCGGTACAGACTTGAGTTTTTAAAACAGGCAGGTTTTCCGGATGATTGCCTGACCGCAACGCTTCAGTGAGCATACTACTGGATTTACAGAGGTCCGAAAGGCCCAAGTTATCGCAAATCCCTTTCAATGTATGCTCAGCGCGAAATGCCTCCAAATAATTCTCCAATGAAAGCTGCTCTAACAAAAGACGGTAGGTTCCATCGTTTAAGAATTTATTAAGAAATCGCCTTATCATATCTTCACTATATAGACGAGCCAGTACTTCGTCATAATCCCCGCCCAACATTACATAACATTCTTTCAGGTTCATTACTACCTCCACCTCTTGTCATTATTTTTTTTTGATAAGCTCTGCTATCACTGATTCCAGATTTCTCATGTCGATTGGCTTAGACACATGAGCGTTCATTCCTGCGTTCAGTGCTTCATTAACATCTTCTGCAAACGCATTCGCTGTCATGGCCGCAATTGGGATCACCTTCCCACAAGGGTGATTGCTGGCCCGAATAGCTTTTGCCGCATCATAGCCATTCAAAACAGGCATTTGGATATCTGTCAAAATCAAATCATACTGGTCCGGTTCGGATTTTTCAAATGCTTCTACCAGTTCCTGACCATTGCTGACGATATCACACGCTACGTTGTTCATATTCAGCAGTTCCCGCAAGATCTCTGCGTTCAGCTCGTTATCTTCCGCAGCAAGTATTGTTATGCCTGCCAGTATGTCATCGGGAGCCTCTGTATCCGGCACTTTTTGATCCTTTGCCTGAACCGTTACAATCGCCTGCTTAAAACTGGTCAGGAAAAACGGTTTTGCCAGAAACCCATCAATGCCTGCCGCAAGAGCCTCCTCCTCAATCTCATCCCATTCGTAAGCGGTAAGAAGGATAATCGGAATATGCTCCGGCAGCATGGCCCGAATTTCTCTGGCCGTTTGCATACCATCCATACCGGGCATTTTCCAGTCCAAAAGCACAAGGTCAAAGAGTACGCCCTCCTGATATGCCTGCCCAATCTGCCGGATGGCATTGTTGCCGCCCAATGCGTATTGCATCCGCACCCCGGTACCTTCCATGGCACGGACCACATTTGTGCAAATGTTTTCATCATCATCCACAACCAGTACACGGGTAATCCCGTGGTTTTCCCAAAATTCTTCATCTATATTCTGTTCCTGAATGCGCAGCTCCAAATCAACCGTAAAAAGACTGCCCTCACCCTGTCTGCTCTTTACATCAATCGTCCCGCCCATCAGCTCTACCAAATTTTTTACAATCGGCATTCCAAGACCGGTTCCCTGTATCTGGTTCGTCACACTATTGATTTCACGGGCAAAGGGTTCAAAAATAACAGCTAAAAACTCCTCCGACATGCCAATACCGTTATCCTGAACCTCAAACCGCAGACGGACAAAATCTTTTGTTTTTTGCGGGAGCTGGATTACGGTCATTTGAATCCTTCCTCCAGCCGGCGTGTATTTTACTGCATTCGACAGAATATTAATCAGCACCTGATTGATTCTCATCCTGTCGCCGATCAGGTGTTCCGCTGTTACATTTTTCAGAAAAAGTTCAAATTCCTGCTGCTTTGCTTTGGCCTGCGGCCGGATCATGGTCCCCAGTTCGTCGATCAGTTCTGCCAGATTGATTTCGGTGATGTTCAACGTGGTTTTTCCGCTCTCAATCTTACTCATGTCAAGTACATCGTTGATCAGACCCAGAAGGTACTGACTGGAAGCCGTAATCTTACGGGTATATTCCTTTACCCGCTCCTGATCGCCGGAATCATGATTCAGCAGTACGGTAAGGCCCACGATTGCATTCATAGGTGTCCGGATATCATGGCTTATATTATTTAAAAAAGTACTCTTGGCCCTATTGGCAGCATTTGCTGCATTCAACGCTGTTTCCAACGTGATCTTGTTCTGTCTGTCCTTGGTCCTGTCTGACAGCACTACGATAAATTTATCAGATTGGCCGTCACCCACACGATAAACAGATTCGTAAAACCAACGCTTTTCTGCTGTTTTTCTATGAGTACGCTCACTTTCCAGCGCAATCGACTGACCCGGCTGCATCAGATCCAGCTCTGAGTAAGAAATGATCTTTCCACCTATGTATGCAGCTTTTCCTAATGTTTTAAGATCCGCCGTGACCTCTTCCTTGGAAATGCCGAGGACACGATTCACGTTCGGCGTCACATATTCTACTGCATAAGACTTACTGTTGAGCATTAAAAACACATCATCTATATTTTCCGAAAGAATGCTGAATAGCTGTTCACGGTATTGTATATCCTGTTCCTTACTTTCAATACGTTTGCGGCTTTGCCGTTCAAAAAGCAGAAATATTAGTCCTATGATAAACACAATAAAGACCGCAAAAATAAATATTTGGGACGAACGCAGTGTATGGTCTGTATTTTCCATAACGACACTGCTTGGAATGATCGATATAATATACCATCCTTCCACGGCCTTTATGGGAGAGAAGGTAATGATGTTCTCTGAGCCGTTAAAGGAAAATTGGATAACGCCGGAATGCCCCTTTGACAGGCTTTCTCTGAAGGTCTGAATATCCTCCTCATCATTTTCCTCTGCAATCATATCAAAAATATTTAAAAACGTGCGGTTACTGTTTTTATGGTATGGACGGATCAAAACGTCTCCATTCTGATTTGTTATATAGGAAAAACCACTTTCATTATAAAAGGATATGGAGAACTCTTTTGAAAGATTAGAAACCTTCTCACCCTTTTGCATTAGCCCTTGTACTCCATCGGCAAACAGGAAGCATTCATAGACTCCCATAGTATTCTGTCCATCGTAGATGTTCAAATAGTTTTCCCTGATGCCTTTGCCGGAAAAGGTACGATAAAATTCCAGCTCCTCCGCGCTTAAAAAGCGCCGCTCCTCCAGACGGTTTGAGTATAAGATTCCATTGCCCAGATCAACAACGGTATAATTGGATGTCTCTCCGCCCAGTAGATTCAGATTATTCTGTATCTTGCTTTCCTCATAAGACTCTATTTCCGACATCTTATTGACTAAACTATTTACCCTTTCCTGTTCTATTGTAATATAAGTCTCAAATGCGTGCCCGCCCTGACTGGTAATTTCCAGGGTCTGTTCTGCATTTTGCATCCACAGGGAGGTCTGAACGCTCTTCATATAATAATAGCAGCCTAAAAGAATACTGCTAAGAATAATTACGATCAGACCATTTACCAAAAATCGTTTTATTCTCATTTCTATTTCCTCCGGGAGCTACTGTTCTAAAAGTCGGTTTAACAGGGTAGCAGCCTCATCTGCAGACATTCCCGTTAACATCTGCTGTGTTATCTCAGAAAGAGAAGTGTCCAAAGGCAGGTTTATTCTGAAATCGGAGCCTATCGCAATTCGCCTGCGTTCTAAACACGCAAAAGTGGGAAGGATCGTTTCATCGGCGGGGATTCTATTATCCTGCAGCGGCGTATAGGAGCTTTGGCTGTCACAGTATTCCCATATGCAATCCGGTTGGGTGATACATTCCACAAGCTGCATGGCCTCATCTAAATGCTCGCTGTCAGCGTTAACGCTGATACAGGTGTTCGCGTCGATTACGAGCACACCGCCATCATCCAGAATAGGAAAAGGATGCACACCATAAGAAAACTTAGGATTCATAGCAGCTACTCTGGGAGTCCCCCATCCTCCGGTCACCATAAACGGCCGGTCTCCCCCAACGAATAGCTTGAGGTCATCCGAAGTTTGATCTGTCGTCAAAGTCTCTGCGCAGTCGATCCATTTATAGTCGATCATTTCCTCAACCATTTTGACTCCCGGGCGCAGTGCGTTTGCCAATTCTTCCGGTTCACAATTGAATCTTTCGATTGTCGCCGCAGAATCCTGCTGGTAAACGGAATACAGCGATCTGGCCACAATAAGGTATCTGAGCGAAGCATAGTTATTAGCAACAATGGGCGTCATTCCTTTTTCCACAAAATAGTTACAAACCTCCATAAAATCAGACCAGTTTTCCGGAACTTTCTGTCCATGTGCTTCCAACAGATCGTAATTGATATACAATCCGTAGGCAGATATACATATCGGCAGGAAATATACAGAACCGTCTTTGTTGATAAACTGCTCTTTCATAATATCCTGATACTTTTCAATCGCAGGCAGCCCGGATAAATCCGCTAATTTACCCTGCCCGGTCAACTCGATCACATGGTCATGATCAACCATAAATACATCGTCAAGCCCATTGGCCTGCGCCCGTCTTTCCAACGCATTCCAGTAGTCTGCCCCTTTCACGCCCTCGTAAGTTATGACAATATCCGGGTTCTGTTCCATATGGAGGTTCAATATGTTTTCAATCGCTGTCAGATTGAGTGCGTCTGCTTTATATCCAAAAACAGACAGAAACACCTGCTCTTGTTTCTCAGATGGTTCATTTTCAATCAGCATGATTTCACTGAACCGCTGACTACATCCTGTCATAATAACGCTGATTAAAATAATTGACAAAACCCGTTTATACCTGTTCATTCATCTTCTCCTTTATCTCCTATTCGGATTTCTCTTATTTCAACTGATACAACAGCCGGCCTGCTGCCCCCATTAAATCCGAAGTCCGATCCGTATACATCACCGATACTGGTGGATAACTTAAGTTGTGGCTAATCCGGAATAACAACTTTGCCAATGCAGGACCCGGCATCATGATATCCAGCAGCAAAATTGAGAACTCCGTCCTGCACCGCGAAAGAATATCAATCACTGCTTCTTCCACATCATTTTGGTTTTTTATGATGTCTATCACAAGTACCCTATTCAGTTCTGAATTGTCACTTAAAATATTTTTTTTATCAACCAAACTCCCCCAAAGTACATGTATTTATTATAAGTATACATGTGCTTAGGGGGAGCTCGCAATAACCATTTTGGTTAGGTAAGCATAAAGGTTGGCTTTTCATCGTGACAGAGCCAATTTTCAGTGTTATAATAATTGCAAAGCAATGATTATCTTCACAGACCGTTTCTCTGAGTCGATGCATGGACGCAGTGTATATATAATGCAAGCAGATAGGAGATGAGTTATGAAACCTCAAGAAACCAAATTCTCATTTGTATATAACGAAATCAAGCAGTGTATTTTAGAGGGGCAGATCCTTCCGGGGAATTCTCTGCCTTCCTCAAGAGTGCTCTGTGAACAGTTCCACGTCAGCAGATATACAATCAATCGTGTCCTGGAAGCATTGCGGGAAGAAAATTTGATTGAGATTCGGCCACGGCTTGCTCCCATTGTTATTTTGAGAAAAGACGCATCTGAACCGTCTGATGCATTATCAGAAATTTTAAGCCAGAAAGATAGTATTTTACAGATTTATCAAACCTTTGCCATCATTATGCCTGCCCTTCTGCCTTTTGCTATGCAAAACTGCGATATAGAGATAATGCCGCACTATAAACAGGCCAGGAATGTATCCCAGTTTGGAAATTCGGCTGGGGGATGGCGTTCATCCTTTAATTTGGGTTATGACATACTGAAAATAGGCGGAAATTCTCTGTTCAGTGAACTCTATTCCACAATTGTCCTTCACGGTAAGCTGACCTTTTTTACGGAGCAGTGTCCCTATTTCTGTCAAGTGTTTTTACAAGGTTCTGTATCCGTGACCGGGACGATCATGGATATATTAAAAGGCGAGCACTCCTCCATAATGCATGTGCAATTATCCAATATCTATCAAAAACTTACCTCTTCCATAGCTGATACATTGGAGCACTTATCAGACGTAACGCTTGCATGTCCGACACAAAACAGCACTATGTTTTTGTGGAATCCTGTGCGGGGCCGAGATTACTGTTATTCAAAAATTGTGACTGATTTAAATCATAAAATCGGCTCTGGAGAATATTCTGTGGGAATGTATCTCCCATATGAAAAGCAGTTGGCCAACCACTATGGGGTCTCTTTATCAACCGTCAGAAAAGCGTTAACCGAACTGGAGCAAAGAGGATTTGTAAAGAAGTTAAACGGCAGGGGTACGGTTGTAATAGAACCGGACGACACCAAACTCAGCAAGCTTATGCTTAATGCTGGATATGCAGAAATGATATTGCGTTATTTTCATGCCCAACAGCTTATGGTGCTTGTGATTTTTCCGGCTGCGTTGGCGGCGGCGCCGCGGTTTACCAAAGAAGATTTGGATGAACTGGCAGATAAGACTTCTTCTCCAGGGTCCATTTATTTGGCAGACCTTTTTTTAATCCTATTGAAGCATACCACATTGGAACCCCTGCGTGTTATTTTATCCGAAACCTCGCGCCTTCTTGATTGGGGATATTATCTTACATATTACTCCACCAAACGGCGAACAATTCCACATCTTAATAGACAAGTTAGAACCGCGCTGGAGCAATTGCGGGAGGGAAACTTCCATTCTTTTGCAGAGGGTGTTGCAGATTGTTACCGCTATATATTAGCCTGTACGAAAAGGTATATGGTGGAAAAGTATAACTTTAAAGCTGCTGCTAATATTCGAATTCCAGAAAAATACTAAGTGCAAGCAGTGAAAAAAATATCTTTTCCCGCTTATTGGAATGCCTCATTCCGCACCAAAAGGTGCAAAAAACGAGGACATATCAAATGACGGGAGCTGTATCAAGGGTAACATGAACTCCCTGACACGGCTCTCGACCTTTCCTTTTGAGCATACAAGGAAACAAATTTGGTGGTATTATGCTCCAAATTTTTGTGATAGGTAAGCAGTCGGATATGCCACAGAATATCCTTGTTTGATTCAACTGTCTGAACTCCCTGATTTTTAGCTCGGTGGCAAGTCCACTATCAATAATCACTCCGACAGAAAAGCCACTATAACAAACCTGCTGGCCGATTTGCGTTTACTGCATGTTACCAGAAAAAGAAGCGGCTTTCCCGCATCTGGTACAGTCCCTGTATCATACAATTCATATTTTTTCAGCTGCCCGATATATTCCGTTCTTTTTCTGTCTCCTGATAACTCCCTAAAAAAAAGACCATTTGTTTCACTCCATTCAGATTCATCTGCATAAAGTACAGAAAATACCGTATATTTTCTGTGCTCATACCGGCTATCAAGGCATACTGTTTTATGGGTTTCCCAGAATTCTTTTTGCCTATATTGAAGCACAGCGGCAAACATTGTTCCATTTTTCATATTGTGACCATATACAAAGAAATCCGCGTGCTCTTCCTGTAAGTCAGAAGCACCGGCAAAGATGGTTCCCGCATAAGACTCCCGCCCTTTAAAATCCCGGTGCAGATAGTATTCCGGCTCCTCCGGTGTCTGCATGACAGGATAGTTAATAGTGGTTCCGTCTATAGTAATCCAGCCGGCAAAATCTGGATTCTCTAAAATCAGTTCCTGGTACTCCGGAAGGATCTCTCTTTCCCTGCCCTCACTCACATTCTTGTTCTTCTTTTCCTGACCCCCGATTTTAGAAGGCGCCGCCCTGGTATCTCCAGCATTCATATCCGCCACTTCTTTCTCCTGTCTTTTATTAGCAACCCACTCGGCCAGTTCTTCAAATGCCTGCTGTTCTGTATTTAACTCATTCCAACGTTTCACCAACAGGGCCGTAAGTCCCCAAAAAAGGGCAAGGGATATTACCAGGAACATACGCTTCATCGCCCTCCCTCCCACAAAAGCCTGGAAAAATATACAAATTTCCCGTCAATCCAACGACAGATTCGGTTTTCAGTTAAATATTCTTCTCCTATACACTCTGGGTTATCAAGTCCCCAACCAGTATTTTCTAAGAATGCCTCTACACTGTCAAAAGCAGTCAGAGCCGCCGCTGCCCTTCGATAGTCTTCCCCGCTCCAGTTCTCGGTTGAAAAAAGAAATTCCTGCTCTAACAGTTTTTTTAGATTCTGTCCCTTTAAAGCCTTTTTACCAATCATCTGTAAATAAATCCTCCACCTTCTCTATAGTTCCTGGTTCCCGTCTGGGAAACTCTTCCTGTTTTTCCAAGTCTGATTCTTTGGTGGTATCCTCTGGCGCATCCACCATCTCTGTCTTTTTATCCCTTCCTGGCCATTCCCTCGGCTCATACTCGTATGCCAGGTCAAATCCGCTATCCCTGCCTGCCTCCTGTTCCATTTCTGCCTTCTCCCGTCTCCTCCATTCCGGAATATGGCAGTCTGTCTTTTCCGGTATGAGCTTTTCTGCCTCGGAATGCCTGGTATAGTCCATCTTCCTCACGCGCAGGATTTTCTGTCCCCGGATAATCACAAGCGCCTGGTCGAGCGGGAAGCGAAGCACCTCGTCCGGAAGCAGAAGTTTACGTTTTCCTATGGAGCTGGTTTCCGAGTAATCCGGCACATAGTTGCTCATCCGCACCGTGCTTAGATTCTTCCGGACCGAGGATACCCCCACCGTCACCTCTCCGGAACGGTCGCTGAAATAGGTGGCTGTCGTCATATCATTGCACCCTAAAAACAGGGAGATGTCACAGCCTCCCAAAATCTCCTCCCACTGCCCGTCTGGATAGCGGTTCTGAAGCTGGGGGATGTTCTGGTACAGAACGCTGATTCCGATCTGGCGGCTTCTGGCCGTTGCCAGTTTTTTCTTGAAATCCGGCACCACTCCGATATTAGGAAATTCATCCAAAATAAAATGCACCGGAACCGGCAGCCTCCGGTCTGGCTGGCGGTCGGCAAACCGTACCAGCTTAATGCACAGAAAGGAGACAAACAGCGTTGCCAGCACATCGTAGGTCGAATCCTGGTCCGAGGTGATACAGAAATACGCGCACTTTTCCTGTCCCGGGAGCGTCAAGTCAATTTCCTTGTGGCTGGTGATTTTCTGCACCTTCTCATTCTGCAGAATCTGGAGCCGGGTTCCCAGGCCAAGAACGGCATTCCCCTTTACCTTTTCCGCTTTGGAAAAGAGGCGGTACGGCCCCTTCGCGGGGTGGGATGTGGGGAGCCGGTCAAAAATCCCGTCAATCGCCTCCAGGCTCTGGTTGATTAAGATCTTATAACTTTCCGCAAAAGTCCGGTCCTTCTCCTCATACTCGTGGTACACGTACAGACAAAGTGCCTTCAGCAAATCCATTTCGACATTGTCATAAAAATGGTCGAACTTGTCTGTCGTGTTGCGGATTACCACGTCTACAAAGGTGTCAATCAGTCCACCCTCATCAATCTCCGCCAGGCAGTCCCATGCATCGGAGTTCTCCAGGTCAATCAGGTTCCATTGACGAACCGTATAGCCCTCCACTTTTAAGTAGGCAACCATGTCCTCATACAGTTCGGATTTTGGGTCCGTCACAAACATGCTCTCCCCGCGCCTGACGCACTGGAGGATCATGTTCCTTGCAAATGCCCGGGACTTCATGGAGCCCTGCGAACCGCACACGGCAATATTCCGGTTCAATCTGGAATCCACCGGAAGGCTAAGTATATTCCCGCTCGTCATTTCCAGGCCCAAAATGATCCCATCCACATTCCTTACGTCTTTGTCCTCCTTTAGCACCTTCCTCCGCTCACTATCCTTCATGTACCCGGCTGTCCCGTAGGTTCCCAGTTTCGAGTAAGTAAAATTCCGTTCCTCGTCCTCCCCGTCCGTGTCGTTGATACTGCCTTGGAATACGATTACCCCGGCAAGTGCGGCAAGGAGCAGCACGGTAAACACCGATGTTTTTAACCCTGCCACGGAGGACACCGCAAAGTACAGACACCAAAGCGGATTCAGGCTCACATGACCGGCATCTACCATAAGCTGGCGCAGGATGCCTCCGGCATAGAGAGCCAGGAGAAGCAGACAGGCCACCCCCATGATAAACTTCTTTTTCCTGGACTTTTGTTCTTCCTCCATCTGATTCCTCCATATTTTCTGTAATTGGCACAAAAAAAGCAGACCACCACTTCGTCTGCTTTGCCGACTTCTTTAATTTTTGATTTTCCTGCCCGGCCCTGTAAATGACAAAAGGCCCCCGCAGGAGCCTTCCGGACTATAAGCTTTTCAAGTTTCCATGGTGCGGTCACTGGATATCACATATCGTTTCTTTATTGGAACAAGACGGTCTGACAGGTTCCATCGTTCTAAGCTCATCTTGCCATCAACCTCTATCCCTTAAATACGCAACAAGTTCCCCTACCGTTGTCACAGGATTACTTCGTCTGGAGAGCAGTTCCACATTACCTGAATCCAGTTCCTCGATCCGTTTTTTCATTCGTTTAATTGCCTGTTCCTGCATTGGCTTCAATGTATCAAAGACATCCATATTCTTTTCATACTGTTCCAGTCTGCCCGGCTGCTTCAGCATCTTAATCAAGTTCTGGCAATCCGGCACTTCCGCACGCTGGTCAATAAAATGCACCAGAAACCACAGTTCAAATGATGGATTTGAGTATGCCAGCTGATATCCTTCCCTCTTTGCCGCCTGCTTTGCCCGAAGCAAACTGTCATCACTGTTGTCATCCCGATCAAATACACACCAGATGATATCCCCGTCTTCCGGATAGTAAGGGTTGCTGCCCATCGTAGCTTTGGCTTTCTTCACTAAACTGTCTGCCGCCTTATACTGGGATGTCAGTGGGATAATATCGATGTGGCATCCTCTTGTACGAAACTTTTTAAAATATCGGATTTCTGTTTCACTGCCTTCGCATATCAGGTAAACCACAGGGTTGCGTGCTCTTCTATGGGCAGGCTTTCTGCTTATCTCTTTTATTCTTCCCATTCTGGCGCACCTCCAATAAACGGAATCGCACCATAGCGTCCCTGCAGGTAACCCTTGGATATGTTCTCGCCCTTTCTGGGAGAAAACTCAGTGAGTGCATAGATTTCCGTCTGAAGCGTATCCTCGTTTTTTTCTGCGAACCAGATCTGGTCTCTTCTCAGCAAGGTTGTATCCAATAATCCGGGATCATGGGTAGTAAAAATCAACTGTGCATGGTTGGTATTGATTGCCGCATCCTGCACCATCTCAATCAGATGTCTGGTAAGCAGTGGGTGCATACTAGATTCAATCTCATCTACCAATAAAACAGAGCCGGTTTCCAGAGCCTCCAGCCACAGGCCAATGCGCCCAAAGAACCGTTGCGTACCCATGGACTCCATTCTCAGAGGCAGCGAGTATGCGGAATATTCCTTTTTATCTTTATCATGAACCCTATGCACGGTCGCTATCAGCGGGGATTCCTTGGGGCCGGAAACAACGACATCACGGATACCTAAGTCGGCTACCAGCATCTCTTTTAGCAGACGCTGTTTTGCTTCTCCGCCCTTCTGTACAGTGGACAGGCTTTGACAGATATCCATTTCGCTTCCGGAAAGACTCTTCATCTTTTCTGTAAACCACAGGTAAGCGTTTTCCGTCTGCACGCAATTCCACTCATTAGAGCTGACTAGATACAAACGGTTTTCAGACGTTCTTCCAGCCAGGACCATCTGCTCCTGCACATTTTCACGGAACTGATACTGATTCCCATCTCTTGAAAACACCAGTGCCTCACGGCCGTTCGGCCAGTGGTACAGATATTCGGTAAGGATCTGTTCCTTATCAAAGGTATATCCATAGGCATACTTGATACCCTTATAAAAGTAAATGATTTCAAAACCTGTCGGCTTATTACTCTCTCTTGTGAATGCAAACGGTTCCTGTGGAAGCTTCTCTGCCTTTAATGGCTGGGCATATACACCACAAACCATCTCCCTCATCAGGGTGAGCGCATGAAGTATGTTGCTCTTACCCGCTGCATTGGCGCCGTATAAGGCCAGCAGAGGAACCAGTTCTCTTTTTCCGTCCGGAGAAATCAGACTTTCCTTCAAAGAAGAATCCTTTGAAGCCTTCATGGAAATAATTGCGGTATCTCTGATGGATCTATGATTCGTTACTGAAAACTGAAGCAGCATGATAGCGCCTCCCTTCTTGTTGTAGTTATATATTACTCCTTATACTGCCTTTTAGTCAACTTTTATTCATATATTTTGCACATTTTTTGCAATAATATGATTTAAATTTTATATTCAGAACATGTAAGAGTGTATCGCTCTGTTTTAAAACCTCTATTTCCTCCGTTTTTCATGAATCTGCACCAGATTCCCATAATATGAATTTATGGTGTGCACCGAATTGTACAGCGCCGTCACCATCACTGCCCGGATATTCCTGGCCTTTGATTCCGTCTCCTGCATACAGGATAATACATACCGGATGTGGAACATATTGAGACGCCGGTACTGCTCCTTAACAAGCTCGGCCGGCTTGTCCTCCCGGTTTACACGGATGGTGTCTGCCGTGGAGGCTAAAATCTCAACGGCCACCTCCACCAGTTCCTCCAGTTCCTCCCGCTCCCCCAGGTCCTGCTTTAGAATGTCGTACTCAATCTGCTCTTTAAATCCATCCTTCAGCTTCTGATAGGATTGGATAGGATATTCTTTGTTGTAATCTCTGTATGTAATCTCTGTATTTGTCTCCCCCATTTCGGGGAGAGGTGTCACTTTTTTTCGTATAGATATGTCACCGATTTCGGGGGGAGGTGTCCCCGATTTGAGTGACACGTCTCCCTTATTTCGGTGACACCCCCTGCCTGGTACTCCCTTTTCTGCACCCCGGCTCTTTTTTCCTTCCGCTTTCTGCCCCTCTGAATTTGATTCTTCCAGTTGTTGCCCTTTTGGTTTTATCCCTTCCGGTTCCCCCTCATAGTCTTCCGGAAAGGTAAGCCGCTCCAGAACATCTACATCGAGATCGAGAAACAGGATATTGGGGATAGACTGCCCGTTTGAAGTCAGGGTACGGAAGACACGGCGGACCACTCCCAGCTTCTCTAACTCCACCACCGCGTTGGTCGCATCCCGCTTCGTAATCCCGAACTGGTCCGCCATCTGCTGGTAGCTTCGCTGCAGCAGGTCAGCCTTAAACCGTTTCCGGTACCCTAAAAGCTGTCCGCTCCCCTCATCCCGTACCTCGGCCGCACGGTACCAGTACACGATATCAGACAGGATCACAATGGCAATCAGATATGGCTTTCCCGTGTCTCTCAAAATGGTCCGGTACCATGCCGGGGGAATCACATTGCCGGTGAGCCGTACCCGGCTCAAGCGGTCTACGGTTTCATTCCCTGTTTGATAGATCGGTTCCATAGCACTCTCTCCTTTTCTATTCCTCTCTGCCCTGCTGCCCCCACCCCAGATACCGGTACACTTTCTCGGGCCGGATTGCCTCTACTTCAAACCAGCTGGGTGCCAGTAAGCGCAGCATCTCTGCCTGATAGGTAAAACAGAATATCCTCCCGCCTCTTTTTAAAGGCAGGGTGATGATCCGTTTTAACTGCCACAACTCCATCAGGTAACAAAAGTATACCAGGTTCCCGTTTTCGTCCTCTCCGTCCTCCGGTGAGAATCGGTCTTCATTCACCCGTTTCAGGGCACCGCACAAAAAACGGTAAAGTTTGTTCCCACCCGCTTCGCTGCCTAACAGTTTCAGCTGGATTGCTGCCTCCGCTAAAAAAGGAACATAGTAATAGCTTTCGTATACATCGTCCAGAGAAAACAGGTTCCCCTTCATCCCTCCGTTGCTGGCTATGATCCTCTGCACCATCTCCATACCGGTTCCCATGATAATCGCTCCGCCCGGTAAAATTCCCCGGCTTTTTCTAAAACGCAGTTCCAGACGTCCCCTTAAATTCCGTTCTGTCTTCGGTACCCATTTCATCAGGCTGCCCATCGTATTGTAGACCACATAGAACCGGTCCGCCGCCAGCACCCCGCAGGTCCTTGAGCCTTTGATCTCCATATCCATTTCCTGTTTCCACTCCATTGTCCCGTAATAACAGCCGCCTGCCTCACCGTCAGCAGCGGTAGGGACGCCGGACGGAGTCAGATGGAGAACAGGGAAAAGTTCCGGTTTTTTACTTTTAAAAATCCGTATCCCTGCCCGGTGAAAATAGATCCATACCATGCTCATACGGTGGAGCCGCAGCCGTTTTTCCGGTTCGCTCTTTACATGATTGGTGGAGACAGCGCCGGATAAATAGAGCAGCACATCTTCCCGGTAATGTGCCAGCAGATACTGTTTTGCCTTACTCCGGAGCAGATAGCCTCTAACCCCGTCTTTACTCCGAAGCTTTACCAATCCCCCCCGCTTCAGCCGGGTCAAAAGGGCGGCGGCATAGGATTCGGAACCGACTGCACGGCCAATCCAGTCTGCCGGTATCTCACCACTCATCGCTATCAACAGAAGCAATTCATCTTTCTTATCCATGTCCACAACTGTCACCTCCCTTAGTTCCGTATACTACCTTTTCATACCCTGCCTACTCCATCCCTGGGTAGCATGAGGCTCCCCTCAGTCTACGATCCGGTACGGTTTATGTGGTCGCGGCCAGCTTCTTACCCTGTCGAAATTCCATCGCCGAAATCCGTCTCGTTTTTCGATACCGGAGCAGGAGGCTGTCTTTTTACAATCCACCCGGGAAACCGGTCCCGGTCCATCAAAAAAAGGAACGTACAATCCCGTTCCCCCCTTGCGGTCGTATGATATGTGTCCAGATACAGTCCGTTATCGGACAGCAGAAAATACGTCCCCAGTGCGTCCACCACCTGCTTCTCCTCTATGTTGTCATGATCCCGGATTCTGCTTTTCGGCAGCATCTGATTGTATTCATGGACAAAGCAGACAATCGCCTGTTTATATACCGGAATCTCTTTTCCTCCCTTTTGGCGTTCCATACACCAGTCCTGTAGCGCCAGAAAAAACGGCTTATAGATATAGTCCGTATATTTGTTTTTCCGGTGGGGCAGCAAAAACGGGAGCTCCGCCTTTAAGATATGATTCTCATAAGCGATATGAATTTCATGAATCTGTACCAGCTTAAAACAGTATTCCTCTTTTTTCAGGCTATCATAAGTATTCCCCAGGACCAGTCTGCGGAGCCGTTCTGTCAGGCGTTCCGCGTACTCGGAGGCTTCGACCATGCAATCCATCATCTGTCCGTACTGGAAGCTGGAAGCGCTGCGGTCATAGAGTGTCTTGATGCTCCGCGCCTCCGCCAGCTTCTCCTGCATGTCCCCGGCCGCCCTCTGGACCTCTAACAGCTGCCATTCCAGATGCTCCGTTATCTCAATTTTCTTTCTTTTTTCGGTAGTATTCGACTTCACCACCCTCCTTCACTACACAATACCCAATCGTTCCCGGCACCTCAACCTGTCCGGTCAGCTCTTTATACCCCAGGACGACAATATGCTTTTCCCCCGGTCTTCTGCCTTTCGCATACAGGCCGTTCACGATTTTTAAGTCCCCTGCCCCGACATAAAGAATGTCATAAATCTCCTGCCCGCTAAAAAAGACAAGCCGCACTGGAAAATCCTCTTTTACTGCCAGATAGTGCCCCTCCACCTCCCGCTTTGAAAGCATGTCAATCAATACCCAGAGGCACTTTATGGTTCCCTCGTCTTTTAACGAATAGGCAAATTCGCTGGAAGCAAGAAGCCCGGTATAGGGGTTTTTATATATCTGCCGGTTTTTTAACAGCCTTGACACGGCCCTTGCCGCCGCGTTTTCCTCTCCTTTGAAGAACCGGCAGAGCTGTTCCAAATAAAGTACATTGTAAGTCCGGATGATTATAAGCACCCGCTCCTCCATCAACTCCGGGCTTATATAGACCCCCATACGCCTTATCCTCCCATCTGTTTACCGTATGCCTGGCTCCCGAACTTTTCAAGCCGCTCTTTTAAGTTCTGCAAGTCCTTCCGGTCTGTGGTAATCAGATCGTTTTCAAGCTGGCTGGCTCGAAATTCCAGTGTCAGGTTGTTATTGTTTGTGGAAATCATGCCCTTCCCTCTCTCAAAATGGACAATCTCCATCCGCTCTGCATCGGACAAATGTAAAAGCTCCTGTACCTTTTTTGCTTCATCATTTTCCAGGTTAAGTACTATTTTAGTCTTTGTGGCATTGATAATCCCCCGCCCGTATTTCCCGTCCTTAAGCGCCAGGAAGTCGGATAAATCCTGGGTCGCACAGACTGCGCCCCCTGCGTAACCCCTGATAATTTTAAAAATCTCCAGGACATACTCTGCCGCCAGTTCGTTGGAGGAAGCCCCAATCAACTGCCATACCTCGTCTAAAAATACCGCCTTTTTCTCTGTCCGGTCTTCCTTCACCTTCGACCACACATAATCAACCGCCACAAACATTCCAACCGGCAGCAAATCCCCGGAAAGCTCCGAGATATCCAAGACTATGTATTTATTTTTCAAATCCACGTTGGTCTGCTGGTTAAAACTAGATGCGGAACCATGTACCAGACGGTTTAAAATATTCGCCAGCCGTCTGGTCTCCTGCTTCTCAATCAACTCCTCATAAAGATCCCCCAGAACTGGCATTTTCCTGTATTGTTCCGGGTTCTCTGGATCAACGAGGCTTTCGTTCTCGTGGGTAATCCCTTTCTTCTGGTAAGTCAGAACCAGTGCTTCGTCTAAGAGTTGTTTTTCCTCATGGGACATATCAGGAATCAACAATGAGAAGAAAATGTGTAAATCCTGAATTTTCGCCGCCAGTTCCGAATGTTCCATCACTGCGCCATCCAGAATCTCATTTGTCTCCTTGTTTTTCTTCCGGATTTCCATCACATTAATACAGTTCTTGGAGGATGACGAAATTTTAATAAACTCCCCTCCGATGTTGGTGCAGGCCCTGGCAAATTCATGCCCCTTGTCCGGCGCTATGATAAAGACCTGGATGTTTTTCCGCCTCATACGCAGGGCCATCAGCTGGAGGAGGAAGGTTTTCCCGGCTCCGGTTGTCCCCATAATGGAGATATTTGCATTCTTATAGATGGAGGAATTGAAGATATCCACAATCACCAGGGAACTGTTCGCGGTATTGACCCCCATCAGGATTCCGTCCTTGTCCGACATTTCAAACGAAGTAAACGGATAACAGCTTGCCGCGCCGGACGTCAATACGTTCCGCTTGGAGCGCTCATAAATACTTTTATCCAGCCTTAACAGGGGAAGTGCGGAAAAGAATGCCTGCTCCTCCTGGAACAGGCAGGAAATTGTATCTAAGTCCTGGGCGTTTAAGAGTTTCCGCATCTCCTTTGCCCGCCACTCTACCTCCTTCGCGCTGTAGCCGGTTACGGTAATTAGGATACAGATATAGTAAAACTCTTCATTGGCTGACAGACCGTTTTTCAGATAATACCCGGACTGGATTGACTCCGCCAAGTCGTCAAAATCCGTATTGGTATCGCTGGCATCCTTGATTTTCGAGCGGTTCAACCGGATTCGCCTCCCAATCCGCTCAATGGTCTTGACCTTGTCCTGTTTATATAAAAACAGGTCCACATCAATGCCTTCCCCCGCATTGACAAGCAGGGACATCCAGCCAGCCGGCACCCGGTTCCGGTACCGTGCGGACGGAATAAAGAGGTAGGTGTGGTATACCCCGTCCATAACCACATAATTCCCATGCCGGAAATCCAGACTTTCCGGCGCGAAGTATTCAGAAACCGGAATCCGAGCGGTGCTGTCCTCCCCGTTCTCCCGGATATACCACTCCGCCACCTTATTCAGCCGCTCGGATAAGGGAACCGTTGTACTGGTTTTCCGGTTTAAAAGCAGGTATAGCATTTCAACGGTGTCCTGGGTCGGGTTATCGGACAGTTCGACCTCGTTGCCGCACTGGTATAAGTATTTCTTTGCAGTCTGGGCATAGGAATTTAATGTTGCCGCAATCTCAGACTCAGTCCCCCGCCTACCGTCCATGGCAAAAACCAGAAAAAATCTACGGGTAACCGCTTCCCGGTACCCGACAGAGCGCAGAAGCTTGATATAGTCCTCCTGGAGCATCCGGCACCGTCCATCGGCCTCCGCCTCAATATCCTTTTTTACTGCTTCGATATACTGGCCAATATCCGCTTTTTTAGAAATAGATTTAATCTGCAGCTCTGCCGGTGCAATCTTTAAATAACCCATGTAGGAATAGATAATGTTGCGTTGCTCACTGGCGCTGCGGTGCAGGAAGTTAATCGGCAGGGCCTCCAGGATCTTGACATAACGCCCGTCTGTGGTATATAGGATTCCATCCCGGATTGACGCGATTGGCATCTCTTTAGAAGCCCTTGTGTAGGGCAGGTCATAACACTCCTCCTGTTTCCCGGTCTCCGTTTTCTCCGACGTCTGCTTTTTTCGGGTGTTTTTTCCACTTTGTTTTTTTATCCTTTTTTTCTGCTCCTTCTTCAGCTCCTTTCTGACTTTCCTTAACTCCCTCTTCCAGGCTTTTCTCTGGTCTTTTCCGCTTTTTTCCTTTTTCACGGTTCCTTTTCCCTCCTCTCTGCACTCGCTCTTTTCTCCGGCTCTGCTCTAAGCGGTATCTTTCATCCGGCACAGATAAGATACGGCGTCTCCTTAAATACCGGAAAAAGCTTGCAATAAACGCAAAAAGGCTTTCCCCCTGAACTCCCATAACAGCCAGGATTATCACTGGTACCAGGACAATCATGCCGATATACAGCTTGGTTTTCCCTGCCACATCAAGCGACATAATAAGCGGCACCAATCCGGAAAGGAGCAGCGCCGTTTCCAGGGCATTCCTTGTCTTTACTCGCCCGGAAAGGATTGTCCCCTCCTCAGCGAAATTGGGAGGGATGGTATAAATATCAATCCGGTTATCCCCACTCATCGTTTCCGATTCCTCCTATTTCTCCCGTTTTCGTATGTAAATCAGGCTTCCGGTGCATATCAGGATCAATACCATTGCAAGAATTCCCAGGATTGGTATTTTGCCCTGTTCTCCCCTTCCCGGTGCATCCTCCGGTACAACTGGTTCAGTCTGCTCTTCCGGTTCCGCCTGTTCTTCCGGTTCCTCTGTTTTTGTCTCCTCTGACGCCCCTGCCGGCTGCACCTGTGTATCTTCTGGAAACTTCCGGACGCTGCATGGCATAACGTACACGTTACAGACAGTCACGGAATCTGCTGTAACTTCCACTGTCTCCGGCTCCGCATAGCAGTCATATTCCCGCAGTTCCGATATGGCCGTAACCCCTGATACATGGTATGTGTCCCCTGTCAGGGACAGATTTGCCATATAATCCCCGTCTTGATTTAGCCTTACTTCAAAGCTCCTTCCTCCAACAAGTCCTGTAAAATGAACCGTAACCTCGCCGTGAAACCCTTCAAACACCTCCCCCCGGACGGCCAGTGTCCCTTTTTCGGTATCCGTATCGGTGTATTCCTCCTCACATGCAGCGACATTTTTTATATCTGCCGAACTCCCAGCTGGGTTTCCCAATGTGGCGGCACGGCAGACGATGGCGCTGTTAAGTGCCAGACTTACGATCAGGCATGGGAAAAGGAATCCCTTTTTATTACGCTTCATGTCATTCCCCTCCTAAAATCCATATGCCGCCATCGCTTAGGTCCCTTGCATAGGACTGGATCGTGGACGGAGTATAGATATTGCCGGTCCTGCCCCGGCTGCCGGGATCGGCAATCGTTATATTTCCTTCACTGGTTACCCCCGTAAGCACAATAAAATGGCCGCTGCTGCCCGATATGGTATTTTCCGCACAGATCACCACCGCAAGTTTCCCGCTTTTCAGTTCCTCAACCACATGGTCCATCTGTTCCCGCTTAACGCGCTCCACGGACAGCCCCCAGTGCCGGGCCGCATTGGCCGGGTACGCATGGCTGGTCCCCCGTCCCGGGACATAGCCTCCGGTGTCTACCGCATATTTTGCTGTCAGTTCTGGTGTTACCGGTTCACCGGTCAGCGTGGAAATCGCAATCGCCAGTGCAGTCGGGCCGCATCCCGACGCGCGGACCGTGCTTCCGCCGTAAGAAAGAGACGCCCATGGTTCCTCCCCCTGGTTGTAATACACCACCTCCCCAACACAGCCGCTCACGGTATCGTAGGTAATAGTATCCCCGCCGGTGGCAATGGTACTGGTGTACACACCATCAGACGCCCCTGCTCCCAGAATATAATTTTTCCAGCTTGCCGCCTTAAACAGGATGTCAAGCACGCCGTCCCTGCCATTTTGGAGCATCTGGAACAGTTTCAACACGTTATTAAAACTGTTTAAATCAGTCACATAGCGGAAGTTATATCCCGTTCCCACATCGCTTAACTGCGGGTTCAGCTTCACAATAATGGCATAGTCCACAATCTCATATTCCTCCTCGTCACCGGAGCCACTTGTTTCCGTATGCATTCCGGTCATTGTCCAGCCAAAGAACGTACTGCCTTTTTGTTCAACGATGGACTTTAAAAGCACCTTGGAAACAGACGGGTCGGTTTGGGTAATCCCCGGCATAACTGTTCCTTCCCCTAAATACCCAAGGACATTCTGTACATAGGCCGGCGTCTCCCCGTTTTGCGGAATTTGATAGCCCGCCCGTATCACGGCACCCGGTCCCGCGTTATATGCCGCAATCGCCAGTTCCACCCCATTGGGATAAGCTGAAAATCTGGCAAGCTGCTGTGAGATATAATCTGCTCCGCCCATGATATTCTGCTTCGGGTCGTAAGGATCAGTAACGCCTAAGTTTGCCGCCGTATCGGGCATAAGCTGCATGATCCCGATGGCTCCCGCGCTTGATACGCAGTTCGAGTCAAAGTCGGACTCTGCTTTTGCCATCGCCTTTAAAAGGTCTTCGGAGACCTGGTAAGTGGCTGACGCAAGTGCAAAATACTCATCATACACACTGGTAAGGGTGCCCGTCCCGCCTGCGGAACCGTATCCGTTAAAGCCTTCTATCTGTTTTCCGTTCCATGACTCTTCCATCAGGACCGCCAGATACTGGCTCAGTTTTGGTTTCAGGACCGTCTCGTATTCATCTTCCACTTCATAGCCGTCATACCCGCTCTGGTTATTATCATAATCATCCTGTATTTCCGCCGCCGCCTGGTTCCGAAAGCCCTCAACCAGTCCATAGATTTCCGTTTTATAGGCAGGGTCAGCCGTAAAAAGAGCCTCGATCTGAACCTTCATGTTGTCACATTCCGCCGCGCGGGCCTGGGAAACATACCCGTCCGCGTCAGCAAAGCCAAGATACATAAAGATAATGCCTACGGAATTTACCAGTATGTAGGCAAAAAGGAGGATAGCAAGCAGAATTGAGCCGACTATCTTCCAGAAGGTTTTACTTGTAAGCAGCGCGCCTGCCACGGTTCCAAGAGGTCCCGCCAGCGCCGTGCCGACTGCCGCACCGCTGGCCGCACCTCCGGCTTTCACAGCCCCGGCTGCGGCATGGGCGGCCTGTATCGTATGTGCGATTCTTTCTGTCTGCCCCGCTGCCCGAACGATTCGGGCAGCCGTTTCTGCCGCTTTGTCAAGCGGCTCTTCGCTCCGCTCCTCGTTCATTCTCTCTCCTCACAAATCAGCCGGCCCTTAAAACCGGACCGGCTGTTTCTTACTTCTTTCCTCGTTTTCCTGGAGGTATCTTTTTCATATTCTTTTTCCCCTCCGGCTTCTTTCCCGGCGCCTGTTCTGGTATCCGCCTCTCCTGCGGAGGTTCCTTGTATACCTTCTCCAGCCGTATCGAACCATCCTTCTCCAGTACGGCTTTGGTTTCCGGCAGGATCGCCGGAGCCTTGTCCTTTTCCGGGATCTCGTAATAGGTTTTTCCGTCTTCGTGGATCGTCTGGTAAGCTCCCTGGGGCTTTTCGTACTGGCTGGCATCATATCGCATATACCGCTCCCCATCTCGTTCAGCCAAATAAGAACCGGAATTTCCGGCCGGGGCTGCCTGGCCGGACTGCACACTCGCCTCCGCAACAGAAGCTGCCTGCATTCCGCCTGCGGACACGCCCTCCGCTCCATGCGTATTTTCTGCACCTGAAACAGAGCCGGACACACCGCCGCCTGTTCCCGGGCTGTGGGATTGGATACCGCCTGCAGCACCCGTTTCTGCCGCATGGATTCCAGCTGTATTCGTTCCCACTGCACTAGTTTCCGCTATACTACTTCCCCTTGCACCAGGTTCTTCAGCACCGCCTCCCGGCATTCTGGAATGTACGTTAGACGCCGGACCTTTCAGACCGCCTGCATATCCTGACGGCGCTGTTTCTGTTCCGCCTGAAGCGGTATCTGCATGACCTTCTACCAAATCGGACTCACCGCCAGCATAGGACAGAACACCAGCCCCCGGAACTTCTCCATCTGGCGCCGTACCTGAACCGGAATTTTCCTGCATACTGGAAACTCCACCGCCCTCCACGGGCATATCCGTACCAGTATCCAGTGCCGCAACGGACCCGGATACCGCATTTACCTCTGCCCCGGCTCCGGTTCCCAACGCTTCTTCTGCATCTGGATAAGCTGGTCCAAACGGACCTTCTTCTGAATAACCAATTCCAGGGATTTCTCCTGCCTCTGCCGCGTCTGCATAGGAGCCTCCGGCTTCAACAAACGGCAGCTGTTCCTGGTCCGCACAAAGGTTCTCTGCGCCATCCATACCATCGAAATAATCTTCCTGTGGTTCATAACCGGTTTCATCCGGCATTCCAAAAGGCATATCCGCCGCGCCGGCTCCCTGCATTTCATTATCATAGCCGTTAAAGCCCTCGTCCGCTCCATTCAAACCAAAGTCCTCCCCTGCTTCCGGATTTTCTCCATCGTTCATTCCATTGTTCATTCCTCCGACACCGGAACCAGTCTGCATACCGGACATACCTTCCACCCCGAAATCCGGGGCGCTGCTTCCCATCGGGATCGGTTTCCCAGAGCCAAAAGCCATACGGGAAGCTCCCTTATCCAGGCTTCCGCCTTCGGCTTTGCCTCCGCCTCCTCCCATGTGAAGCAGGCGCCCGGCCATAAGAAGCGCGCCCATACCGCTAAGCCCGCCCCCAATCCTGCCGAGATTCACGCCCAGGGAAGCCATATAGCTGTCCAGTTTCGCCGTAATCTTACAAAACCCAATCAGGCACATGGTTGCGGCAAAAAACTTGGTAAACCCGTAGCTGCTCGCCATGATATTCCCATACCCGGACAAAAACATTTTTAAGCACCAGGCATCCAGTATCACAATCAGTACCTGGCCGCCAAACATCCTTACCCAGGAAGTGGTAATATTGTTTGTAGACTTGGAACCGCCCGCGGCAAAGGCCAGCGGCGCTGTATAGGAAAAGATACCCAGCAGTACATACCGTTCCGCCAGGATAAAAAGCATTTTAAAGTAATTCCATGCCACAACAAAATGCAGGATCAGTAAAATCATCTGAATACTGATTACATCAATCCCAAGTACTGATACCACTGCCTCCGCCGCTGTCACATAACCCGAAAATGAGTTGACCGTGACCGCGGTTCCTACCACCCATTGATAAGGCGTTCCCACGATATCCAGGATATAGTTGACAATATCCTTTGCATAGGCAATCATGAATAAGCTGATTGCCGAACGGAATACCAGTTCCAGCGGTTCTTCCGATGAGGCCGTAATCTTACCGAACATCCCTTTGAACAACTGCCAGACCAGGATCATAAGCAGGATCATAATTGCAATCGGCATGATACCGTTCCGGTATAGCTCTCCTGCCACACCGAACAATTCCTCAAACAGGTCCAGGTCACAGGACAGAATTTCCATAAACATGCTGCTCGCAACCTCCATCATATCTACGATGAACTGGGAACACAACTCTTTCATTCCTTCAAATAATAGTTCTAACAGCCACCCCATGCTGTCATCCTTTTACAGGATTTCAATCACCTCCTTGCCACCTCTTTGCCGGGAGAGCACCAGCCCCTTTTTAAGAATACGTTACGGTGAAAATATGCTCTGTGGAATAATACTTTCCATATAGGTTACGATTGCGCCGAGGGTCATTAACGCCGCCCAGCAGATGATAATACGCTTCAGCCAGGCGCGTGATTCGTCCACGGTTTTCCCTGATTTTGAAAAGTTCATAAGAAAAAGGCACACTGCCGCACATACAACAGCACCGACCGTTGCAATCCCTGCAACATCCGTATATACCTGCTGCATAGCGGTTTTAGCCGTATCAAAGATATCGGCATAGACTGTCTGACTCATGAGCAGTGACATCATGCCGATGATATAGGCCCGCCCCGCAAATGCCGGCATATTGATAAGTCTTCTTTTTTCAGGCATGCGGGAACCTGCCTGTTTCTCCATGTTCACATCAATCCCTCCTTTTTGGGGTACAAAAAAAGCAACCACCGTGATGATGATTGCTTTCCCAGTATTATTTTTCGGTTTTCATGGCTCTCCATGGACCTATGTCCATGCACAAAAACTGATGATATCATTATAAAATCTTTGAAATCTCAAGTCAACGCGTATTCCGTCCCAATGATGTTCCTTTTCGGTCTCATGATAAAAAATGCTCAGGCCGCATTTTTTATCTGTCCGCTTTCTCTGCTATTCCTCTCGATTGTGTAGTAATATGAGCTGGTTTCAAGACGCACGTAATCCGCAGCAATCTCCAGGATACGCTGCACTTTATCCGTCCATAACAGTTTTTCCCCGTACCGGTAACACGCCTCTTCTCCCACTTTGATCGGTAACTGCACTTCACCAACGGTTCTTACGATTCTTTTTGCCTGTAAACTATTCCTCATCATAACGGCACCTTCCTCCCTAACTGGCTAACTGCTCCAATGACAGCACGCTCACCTTATTGGTATAATCCACTTTCTTGCCATTCCCAAAGACAAATTCCAGCTTCCTAACCAAAAACGGAAGAGTTCTTCTCAGACGAAAATCCAGCAGCTCCGCCTTTACTTCCGTAATCACGGTTTTTGACAGCCTGGATCGGAAATAGTTGTAGTCCAGGATTTCCGCCTGCTGGCTGGTTCCTAAATGTTGTAGCTTCTCATCGTCTGTCCTGATTCTTTTTGCCTCCAGCCCGACCACAATCGTTCCATCGGCCATGTGTCTTTTCCTCTGGGCTGCCTGACCGACCGATAGTTCCATTGGTTCCGGATTTTCCATCTGCAATCCACTTAATAACAGGACACAGTTATCCGGATGGTTCACCGGTTCAAGTGTCTGGACTTCCAGTTTCATTTTCTTAAATTTGTCGCGCTTCATTCGTTTCCTCCTGTGGCTAATGCTCTGATTTTTTGTTCCTGCCCTCCTTCTGTACTGCTGTCCTTTCCTGCTTTTCTGCACAAAAAAAGGCGCTACATTTTCTTTAAAAAAATGAGCGCCATACTGTAATTTTTTTCTGCAAAAACATCCAGAGCAGGTGACCCCCCCTCTGACTGCTTCTTCCTTCGGAAAGAACAAACTTTTTATACATTACAAAGCTGAGTAATGCACAAATCAATACCCCATTATACTACTACTATATATAGTGTTTGTCAACTATAAATATCCAATATTTAGTATTTTATTCATAAAGAGCGTACACTATGCCCCCGTAGGCCGGGCTTAGCTTTGTTATGGCAGTTTTATAAACGTACATCTAAATTCATTTGACCTATGCCACATTCTTATTACTCATCAATCATCCATGTATTCTGATAATGTTCCAGGAGCTTTCTGCTTTCATCTTCATAACCCCACAATATGTCCTTCACTGCATTTAAAGCGCTTTCTCGCCACCGGAAGTACGTGCTTCGGTTAATCCTTATGTTCTGCGGTAGATGCGGGTCCAGCTTTGCAATAATCTCTGCAATATTATTGGGCTTATAAGCTGACATATAAGTATAATACAGAAGCCAGTAATTCCGCTCTCCCTGGGGATGGTATTTCCGCATCAGATCAACGGACTCGTCAATCAACTTCAGGAATTTGTTAGAGCTGTTAATTGCCTCTACCCTGGACTTTATATTTGCCTCGTCCTCATTAATATCCATTCCAGCCTGATACAGTGACTCTAAAAACTCGTCTACATCGGTGCCGTATTCCTTTTTAAAACGATGTTTTACCTGCCCGATCTGCACCTGCATCCTCCAGGATACGGAACGATAGATCTGGAATAATCTTACTACATCATGATATACCGCATTATCTTTATTCTCGCCTGTAATAATTCCACTTTTAACCATTATATTTATCCTCCATATTATTTTCTATTATCGAAAATCATATTTGCTCTGGAGAATAAAATTTAACCGGTTGATACTTTACGACATTGTGTCGCAAAGTTCATAGTGTAGACAAATTACATGTTTAATAAGTTCCATTTTATTTGTTAAAAAATAGGACACCGGCGATTTTGGATATCGGGTATCCTATTAACTTATTCCCACACTGTGATTTAACGCTCTATTAGAAATGCGTTCCATGGTATTTGATTGCTACAGCAAAGCCGCGATTTCACCAACTATTTCTTCCAGTCTCATCCTCTAACTGGGAGTTATCACTCTAACAAATTAGTTTCTCCACTCCACTACATCATCAATTTTCTTGCGTGGTCTTTCCTTAGGAAATTCATTTGGATAACCAAATGCAATAGCAGCAATAAGTTGTCCATCACTATCCAACCATTTACACAGTTCTGGATATGCAAAATAAATATCACATATCCAAAGGCTACCTATTCCTTTTTCAGTAGCAGCAAGAAGCATATTTTGTATAGCAGCACTTATTGATTGAATATTACAGATTTCATAGACACGTTCTTCTGTTGTTAATTTTTCCACAATACTTTTCCCTATTGAATTAACAACAAAAATTATGGTTGGAGCATCTGTCATTATATCAATCGTATGTTTTGCAGCAGCTATGTGTTGTTTACTTTGTGGTAACAATGCACCATCGTTTTCTTCTCTCTCAATTCCCTGACGGAAAACCTTTAACATTTCTTCCTTGGCACTTCCTTGTATTACAATGTATTTCCATGGTTGCCTATTTTTAGAAGAAGGTGCCTTTATTCCACTTTGGATAATATCTGTAATATCTTTTTGAGATATAGGTTTATCTATGAATTTCCTAATGCTTCGCCTGTCATAAATTGCAGTAATCATTTTTACTTTTGTCCTTTCAAATTCCAATTTTCCTGCCAGATAAACTGGGAGTTATTTTATCAGTTCCATTTCAATGCAATTCCATACTTCACCCATGCAATAATAACTTTCTATATTTACCAGCTTAACTTTTTTTAAACCACAAGATTCATAGCACTTTATAGCGGATATATTATTTTCAAAGACTCCTAATGATATTTTTTTCACTTTAACAAAGTCAAATGCGTACTGGATAGCGAGAGAAAGCATTTCCTTTCCATATCCGTTCCCTCGCCTTTTATTATCAACAATTACAAATCCTAATCGAATTTCATTAAAGCTGTTAGCATTTGGGAATCGCATAGTAAAATGTCCAACGATATCTGTATCATCAAATGCTGTCATACACCAAATGCGTTCATTATTCCTATCTCTGTCATAATACAAATTCATATCATCAGAAGTAATAGGGTATTTCTCATAACGATCTGCACTCCATTGGCGAAAAGCATATTCATCTTTTATCCATTTTGTTATTGTTTGTGCGTCACAAGCCTTATATGGTCTTAATCTTATCATAAAAAATCCCTCTCAAATTCGATTCGTGTTGACAATAGTATCAACTTTACTCTTTTGCTCTTAACATTAATAAATACCTTTTGCCTTATCTCTATTTTAAGATGCTTTTTCAAAAATTCTTTTTTGGACCTTAAGAAATGTCTCAAGATTAATTATTGCACTATTATTCAACTGAAGATTGTCTTCAAACAGTTCAACAGAATTATCTTCAGCTAGTTTAATGGTATACTCATAAATTCGACCTACGAGAATACCCAATTCTTCTGTTGTAAGTTGAATACTAATTTTTTCATAATTCTTGTGTTGTTTGAGCGCCTCTAAAGCTTTCATCAAAGCTTTGATTAAATTTATATCCATATTGCCTTGTCGGATGGCTTCAATATATGTTTTTAGTGCCGCACGAAATTCCATAAGTACTTTAGGCTCATAGCTTTTCCACTTACTATAACCCCAAATACCTGCACCAATTGCAACAACTCCTATGGTGATGATACCAACCCTTTTTTTATTCTGTTGGATAAACTGTAATGATTTAATTTCAAGCCCTTGTGTCTGTTCAACCGCTTTCAAATCAATAGGTTTTAAGTGTTTTACAATTTGACCTTTGTTGGGACCTGTAGCATAACGTACTACACTACCAATCCTTCTATACAGACCTGTTGCAAGACCTGTTGAGATATCGTCAGGAATATAAAATGCATCTTGTGCTATTGCCATAAGGAACACCTCTATTCTTTAAACATAACTTGTAATTATCACGAATTTGAATTTGCTTAATTATACCATAAACAATACTGAATGGGAATCACCGCATATCTATTAACACGATATACCAGGCTTTAAAATATATAGGCTCTGCCTTTACTCTACTTTGTGACATCGCGATGTAAAGTTTATTACCATTTTATCATCTTATAGACCACGGGACCTTGCGACATAATGTCACAAAGTCCCAATCATCTAACTAGCTGACCCCATGGCTGCCTTTCCAAGACTCCAATAGTTCAATTATTACAGCTTCAATCTGCGTCTTTGTATATTCCTTTGGAAAATAATTTCTTATTTTCTTAGAAGATATTGTGATCCTCGGTACCCCTTGCCCTCCTCCCTCAGGAGACAAAATCATCAATACTCTATCTTCTGTCAAAGTTCCTGCCTTGCTCTCGTCTTTTAAAGACTCAGCCTGCGTAATCGACAAAGAAAGATTATGCTCCACTATCACTTTGAGTACCCACTCCTGCTCTTTCCTGGCAAGATAAGATAGTTTTTCTGCCGGAAGAAGAAGGAGCTTTTTCTTATCCACATGATCCAAGAGTTCTGGAAGCAAATAGGTCAAGCGGATATACCGCTGCACGGTTCTGCCTGTCTCCTCAGCATCCTGCCCTATCAAATCTGCTGTATACCCCTCTCCTTTGACCCCCTGATGGCTCAGCGCCTCCATTTTCATACGATACGCCTTAGCTTTTTCTGATGGCAAAATATCTTCTCTCTGAATATTGGAATCAACCATGATAATGGTAGCCTCATCATCCGTCAGTTCCCGAACAATAACCGGCATATCCAAACAGCCGGCTAGTTC
>PPYE01046755.1_pt1 | contig 30048 bp, 20 predicted proteins | sample 1559881 | NCBI WGS metagenome assembly PPYE01 (sample SAMN08240022, study PRJNA423297) | Human gut metagenome, whole genome shotgun sequencing project. | reverse complement strand
CGGTTCTCATTGTGTTTTCAATCTCAAAGCTCACTTGATCTTCGTAGTAGCTTACAGACGAAAAGTTATTTCATCAACGGTCCTGGAAAGGCTCAAAGAGGTTTTTTCGGAAGTGTGCCGGCGTGATCGAGTCAATCTTTTGGAATGTTCCGGGGAGGAAGATCACGTTCATCTATTGATTTCTTACCCTCCAACGATTTGGTGCGCAAACTAAAAACCATATCATCTTTGAAAATTCGTCAAGAATTCTTCAATCAGATTCGAAGGATGCTTTGAGGCAAACGTTTTTGGACAAAAAGTTATTGTGTAATCTCAGTCGGAGACGGAGCAACAACCGCTATTATTGAGAGATATATCAAAAATCAACGGCCGAATTAACATTCGGCCGTTCGCTATCCATCCCCGCGCTTACGCACGGGGAATTCCGCGGAATTCGTTAATCTACGCGCCAGAAACGATCTGCCTTTTATTACTGCGCTTTGGGACTATTTCTTCATTAATACTTTCGGGCGAAGCAGGGTTTTTGAAATAGGAGCGTTAAGGCTTGAGGTGACTATATTCAGTTTTTTATGTTTAAAAAAAACAGTGATAACCCAGATTTTGCCGACGCTTATCGCTTTGGAGGATGGGAACTCAAGAATTGTCATTCGACTTGATAAGCAAACAGAAAGGTAAAATTCTCTAGAACTATTTTTGAAGGCGGTCGTTCACACAAAGATCGGCTTCGGCTATTCCGGCTTTCTTCCTAAGAGGAAATTTCGTTGTTTAGATATTTGTTTTTGTGATATGGAATTAGATCGGATTCGTGCTTGGCAGTTGTTCATCGAAACATCGAGGCTTGGCTCCCTGGCTCTTGCCGCAGAAGCCTTGTCGTTCCCTTTGCCGAAAGCCTCTCGTCTTATCTCCTCTCTGGAAGATGAACTAGGTTTCCTACTTTTGGACCGAACAAAGAAACCTGCCGCTCTGACTAAAGAAGGTCAGGCGCTTGTTCTGGATGCTCAAGGATTGATCAGCCAATGGGGAATCCTTCGGGAGAGGGCAGAAGCGCTACGAAACGGAAACTTTGAGCTTAGTCGGCGATCTTTGAGGATCAGCCTTCCGGTTAATATGGATCGTTCGGTCTTTTTTGAGGCTCTGCAAAACTTACCTATAAAACACCCCGGTCTGCAGCTTGAATTTTGTGCAGACGTCGGACAACGGGCGCTTTTGGAAGGAAAAGCAGATATTGCTTGGTTTGGTTATAAACCCGAGGAACGGGGTCTTGTTGCCATTCCAATGGGTTACAACGTCTCTTTTCTTGTTGCATCTGCAAAATATCTTAAAAGTCATGCTGAAATCAGAAAAGTGAGCGACCTCATCAATCACCCAATTATCATGCGGGACACGGGAAATGAATCTTTCAGCCAAGTCTTGCAATGTGAGTACAGCAATTATGAAATAGGGCGTGACCACAAAGTTCTTTACGGAGATTCAGATGCATGTAAAAAACTTCTAATAGAAGGGAAAGGCATCGCGATCGACATGAATCCAAACTTTATTGCCGAAGAGCTTCTGGACGGAACGGTACAGCCCGTCCTGCCCGGGTGGCATCGGAAACCTTGGGCGCTTCACATTTGCTGCAGAAAGTCTTCTTCTAAAGATCCGATTATTCGAGAGGCCATGGGAATCATTCGCTATTTGGCACTTCATCAAGAACCGAATGATTGGAAATCTTGGTATCGCAGACTTCATCTCCCGGAGCAAATGGTACTTCTACCTAAAGTTTGATCTGCTAAGTTTCATTTTTTAGAACTTAGATATTTGAGGACTTTTTCTCTGGTTAGCATTTTTTCATCTCAAACCACGATGAGACAAAAAATGCCTCGTTCAAAAACTCTGACGGGAATTGTATTGGCGGTAGCGGCGGGCTGCTTCTGGGGCACGATGGCTGTCAGCGGTCAGTACATGATTACTGCCTGCGGTTTCAATGCAGAAGAACTTACGACAGTAAGAATTGCCGGCGCCGGCATTCTGATGCTCGTTCTCGGAATGCTGACGGAAAAGAATTTTTTCGGATCTCTCCGAGATTTATCCGTTTGCCGAGATGTGTGTTTCTACGGACTTTGTCTGTTTGTCATCCAATACACATTCTTTTTGGCAATTCATGCCTGTAATGCAGGAACGGCGGCCATCATGGTCGGCTTCGGTCCGATCTTCATCATTCTTTGGAATATTCTTGTGAAACGGCAGAAGATTGTTCCTAAGGAAATCCTGGCGGTTATTTTTGCATTTGTGGGTGTGACGCTTCTGATCACGAAAGGCAATTTCACCTCTCTTAGTTTTTCAGCAATGGGTATTTTTTGGGGACTGGTTTCTGCCGGAGTCGGAGCTTTTGCGACAATTCAGCCGAGAAGGGCGATTCAGAAGATCGGCGTGACCAAAGTTGTTAGCTTTGGAATGTTTGTCGGCGGCATTTTGACTTGCTTCATGACGCCGCCCTGGGAGATCAGCGGACACTGGACGCCCATGGCAATCGTGGCAGCGGTTTTTGTCGTCGTATTCGGGACTGTAGGAGCATTTTGGTGTTATTTGAGGAGCACCGAATTCATTCCGCCGGCATTAACTTCGATTCTTGCTTCCTTTGAACCTTTGTCTGCTGTGGTCTTATGCGTTCTGCTTCTAGGAACTTCGTTTAACTACATAGAGTGCATAGGAGCCGCGCTCATCATTTCAAACCTCTTTATTCTCTCCATACCAAACGATAAATTTCGTGCGTTTTTTCCGAGGTTTCGTCGTGCGGGATTAGAGAATTAGTCAAAAACAAAAATATTTAGAGAAGGGCTGCAGTCTTGAGGTATGCAGCCTTTTTTCATCACTAAAATTCGTGATCTTGAAGAAGAGAATTTCTTAAGATAAAATTAAAAATTCCTTTATTTAGATTCTTCGCCCATATGCCGTAATTCCCATATTTCGCTTAAGTCAATGACGCGAGATGTCGTCTGTTCGACATTTCGGAGTGTTGTTGCGTTCTTTAAAAGGCGAAATATGAACAAATTACTTAACCTATACGGCGTCAAGATTCACTCGGAACGCGCTTTTCTTTCCTTTCTCGAAAATTCACGGAATGAAGTAGAGGCCTTCTCATCGAGTTATATAGAGAGGAAGGTTGGAAATCTTGTTTTTTCTATTCCGGCAGACAAGGCTTCGACAGGATTGAATCAAGTTATTCCTTTTCTACAATCTTCAGAAAGTTGGCACGGATTGGTATCTAGGCCGTCGGCGGAAGCTCCTCAAGACAGCGTCTTCATCAGATCAAAAATCGGAGGTAATTACACAAGGAGCAGTCTGAGTTTTTTTTCTATTCAAGCTGATGTTGCTTTCAACACAACGGTCGGCAATGAGGCGACTTTCAAACCTTCCGGCATTCTCCTTGGTCTTGGTTCGAAACCATCAATCACTAGTCCATGGCTTTCGGAGGAGACCCTCAATGGTCGGATCCAAAAAGTTCGGTCAGTTCCGACCGTGAGAGAAAGAAGCTTTTCAATCGAATCTCGGCGAGAGCTGGTAGTCGAGACAAAGTACGGCCTTTTGACCTTGGCCGACTTGAAAGGGATTAGCCGAGGATTAGATGCCGGGGATGAAATCTCTTGTCAGTGTTTCCTAACAGCGACTTTTGGAAGAGGAGACTTTGTCGGCAAACAAAACTTGGTCGCACAAGTGTACTCAGTCATTCAAGGAGCATTAGTTGAAAGACGGCCAGAGAAATTTGCGCGGTTTTTTCTGAAAGACTGCAATTATCGGCTAGCGGAGAATGCGGTTTTTAAAGGTAAACCGGAAAAAATCTTTACGCAGGTTTCAGGAGACTGCGCCTACGCCAAGATACTAAGAAGAAACAATAAGGCCTTGATTCGTGACAGAGTCAGCGTCTTAGTTTGGAAGACGTCGATCGGAAGTTTTGTATTGGCGTTTGACCTCACTGCCGACGGCATCAACGGTGTTTATGTTGATTCGGCAGAAAATTACTCTTTGAAGGAAGAGGTGCTGTTTTTCCGCTGGGTTGAAGCGAGCGGAAGATTGCTTCCGTAGGGTCAGTGCCGGCGCCTTTAAGGTCGCCAGCATCTCTTGCTCGAAATTTGGTGCAAAAAAATATTTGATAGTTCTTTGATTTTAGTCAAGCACCCTAAGGTGCACTCAAAAGTACTATGACCTTGCTTTCGGAAAAAGCACAGTGAATGAGTCAAACATCAAGGAGAATCAAATGAATATGAATAGAAGAATGTTCTTCAAGTCCATGGGCGCCGCAACCGTAGCTGCTGCTCCGATTTCTTCAGCTCTTGCCAATGTTGTTAGTCCGAAGAAATGGGATCAGACGTGTGAGGTTCTTGTCATCGGCGCCGGCGCTGCCGGACTTTTTGCTGCCGTTTCGGCTAAAGAAAGCGGTGCCAAATCCGTCGTCCTTTTAGAAAAGGCTGCCAGCCCGTTTCTGAACTCCACCTCTCTGTCCGCCGGCAGTGTAAACGCCACAGGTACAAAAGCTCAGTTTGCCGCCGGCGTTGAAGATCGTAGTAATGCTGCTGAATTTGCAAAAGAAGTCGAAAAGACCGGCAAAGGGCTTGCAGATCCTCAGCTCGTTAAGCTCTTCGCAGAAAATTCTGCGATGGCACTTGACTGGTTAACCGACCATGGCGTTGTTTTCACACCTCAGCCCAACTCCGCTTTCCGTCTCAAACGTATGCACGGATGCGACAAACATACCGGTGCACAGTATGTTGACGTACTTTTCCAAAATGCTAAGAAGATCGGCGTCGACATCAAACTCAATACTAAGGTTGTTGAACTGATTACCAACACTGAAGCAAATGAAGTTTTGGGCGTTAAAGCCGAATCCAAGGGCAAGCCTCTTTATGTCAGAGCTACGAAAGGCGTCGTGATTGCCACCGGCGGCTTCTGCGGCGACGTCAACATGATCGATAAATTCATTCTCGATTTCCGCGGTGCTTTGACATTTGCTTCTGCCAACAGTGAAGGTCAGGGCCTGAAGATGGCCGAGAAGATCGGCGCAGCCAGCACGCATATGAACTTCGCAGCTGTTTACGGCTACGGTGTTCCGATGTCCAAAGACAAGAACAATCGCAAAGGCTGGATTTTCCGCGGTCACGTCATGAACCTTTACGGCCCGATCACGGTCGGCCCGGACGGCAAACGTTTCGTCAACGACGACCTTGGAGCCACATCAATTTCTCAGGCAATGTCGCGCTTAGGTTTCAAGAAGGTGTTTCAGGTCGCTACCGAAGCACAGCTTCTTGACTTCATGAAGAATGACCCGATTCAAGTGATCGGTTGGGATCAGAACACATTCAAGAAAGAACTTGAAGAACAGAAGGTATTTGTAGTTAAGGCCGATACGATTGCTGAACTCGCCAAGAAGATGGGTCTCCCCGCTGATCAATTGGAAGCAACCGTCAAACGCTACAACCAGTTTGTGAAGAACGGCAAAGACGAAGACTTCGGCCGCAAATATATGAAGGGTACTTTCGAGAAAGGACCTTTCTACGGCTTTATCGGACAGCCGATTGCCGGCATCTCCCTGGGCGGTTTGAAGGTTAATAAAGACCTGCAGGTACTTGATGTTTATGACCAGCCGATCAAACATCTGTATGCGGCCGGTGAAGCCATCGGCGGTATCCACGGCGGCTCTTACATCGGCGGAAACTCCGTCGGTTCCAGCTTGACCCTCGGTATGGTTGCAGGCAAGAAAGCCGCAGCAAGTAAGTAGTTTTTCCTGCTAGGAAGTCCGAAACACCTTATCTAAAATTTTGAGGGTAAGGTGTTTCGTTTGTTTTTATGCGTCCGAAAAAGTTTTTGTTAGCAGTATTCATAGTGCTCGCAGCTACCTGTGTCTGTGCAGCTAAGGATTCCTCACCGGTTTTTCGGGTATCCGTCATGCAGTCTGACGAGCATCTTTTTCATGAAAGCATTATTGAGAACCTAGAGGGCGCTTTAGAGAAAACTTTAGGTGCAAAAACAAAAGTCGAGATTTCAACAGACAGCCCTGAAACGATAAAAACCAAGTTAAAAGAAGGGCGTGTTGAACTTGTTTTCTGCAACAGCGTTCTTTACCGAGCGCTTCTTCCTTACGGTGTCAGAGATCTGGCAACGGTTCACAGCGATTGGAATCCAAATCCGAATCGTGCAGACGGAGCAGCCTTAATCGTTAAAAGAGATAGTGAAATTTCATCTCTGAACCAGCTGATAAATCTCAAAGAACCCAAAGTAGCGATGGAAAAGAACAGGCATTGCGATGTTCTTTATTACATACTCGGAGAGTTCGAAACGCTGAAGCTCGATAGCGAAAAATTTAAAACCTTCCTCTTAGACAATACTGGAAAAAGTTCTGAGCTCGTAAAGGAAGTCGTTCAGGGAAAAGCTGACGCGGCACTCCTTCCGGCCTGTTTCTTAGAACAGCATGTCGTTGAATACCCTTCTTTGTACCGTGAAATAAAGGTTCTCAACCCCTTACGCTCGTCCGAGCTGCCGTGTACGGTTTCAACGACTCTTTATCCTAATTGGTCCGTGCTGATCACGCCGAATATCTCCATGAAGCAGGCGACAGACATTGCGGCAACACTTCTCACTCAGCCTAAAAGCAGTGACGGAGCGTGGTGGTCTGTGTCAACTCAGTTCGATGGTGTGGATAAGCTGCTGAAAAATCTTAAAGTAGAGCAGTATTCCTACTTGCGCGAGTGGACGCTGAGAAGATTCTTCGAAGAGTATTTCCCATTCATCATTCTTTTCGGTGCATTCCTTACGGGCGTGATTTTGTACAGCTGCATTGCGAATCGTCTGATCAAGATACGAACCAGACAGCTGTCTCAAAGTCTCTTGAGACTTTCAAAGTACAAGAAAGAATTCGAGCTTGTCAGAAGAGACAATGAGATTTATCACCGTATGGGCATCGTGTCTCATATTTCCAGCCTTATCTCACATGAGTTGAGACAACCGCTTAACACGATCAGCTGCTATTCGCAGGGGCTGTTAATGAGACTAGAGAAGGGCCCCATGGAGCAAGGTCAGATTTCGGATATCGTTTATCAAATTCACAAAAAGACCCAGGGTGCCGACGAGATTATTAAAAAGGTTCGGGATTTTGCAAAATTCGGAAGCCGGCCGGTGGCGACCGAGTTAAATCAGAGCGTTAGAAAAGCGATAGATGTTTTTCTGCTTAGCAGTCAGTGCCCTTCCGTCGTGGAATTTAAACCTTCGGAAGCTGCCTGGATAAAGATCGATCCGTTTGAGTTGGAGCTGCTGGTGCTGAACCTCTTGAGAAATGCCAACGAAGCGTTAGTTAAGACAGCAAACGCCAGAATTGAGGTGAACGTTAGTATCAATAAAGAAACTTCTGAGGTGATTTTAACCGTCAAAGACAACGGTCCCAAACTTTCGGAAGAAGCATTGATAAAAATTAAAAGAGGCTTTGAAACCACTAAGAAGAACGGGACAGGAATGGGCCTTGTGATTGTGTCCGAGATTGTCTCTAACGCCAAAGGGAGGATCGACTTTGTTCCTTCCAAAGACCGCGGCCTTCTTGTAAAGATTACTTTTCCCTTAGATACCCATGAACAGAAAAATTGAAAAAGAAATCATTCGTCTCGTGGATGACGATGAAGATCAGAGAAGAGCACTGCGTTTTCTTCTAGAAGCCGCCGGCTACGAAGTTCGAGACTATCCGAGCGGAAGAGACTTTTTGGTGAACGATGAACCCTCTGTTCCCGGGTGCGCTATTTTGGATCTTCAGATGCCGGAAATGGACGGGTTAACGCTTCTCACGATTATGAGAGAGCGCGAATACCGCGTGCCCGTGGTTTTTCTTTCGGCGCACGGCGACATTCCATCTACGGTGGAGGCTATGAAGAAGGGGAGTCTCGACTTCCTAGAAAAACCGGTCGACAGTCAGAAACTTTGCTAGCTTTTATCCGACATTCTTAAGAAGGACAGAGTTACGAGGAAAGCCGGCATGGAACCGGAAGAGGCTAAGAAGCTGTTCCTCAAGCTTTCTCCGCGACGGCAAGAAATCGCAAAGTTGATTTCTAAAGGGTTGCTGAAGAGAGAGGTTGCCGAACGGCTAAATATCAATCTGAAAACCGTCGAAGCGCATTGCCAGTTCATTTATTCTCAGTTAAACGTCCATTCTGTCGTTGAACTTTCTTCCATTATTTGCGGCGCAGAACTTTCCCAGGATTGAAAATGAAAAGAAGAACTTTATTGCTCAGTCCTCTGCCGTTCGTCTTGTCGTCTTTAGTGAACGCTAAGCCTATTGAAAAGACCGAAACGGCCGAAATCGTCATTATCGGTGCGGGTGCGGCCGGACTGTTTGCAGCCGTGGCTGCAAAGGAAAACGGCGCCGGAAGAATGGTTTTGATCGAAAAAAATCCGTCGCCTTTCTTTAGCTCTACTTCTTATTCTGCCGGCAGCGTGAACGCGTCCGGCACACTGGCGCAGCTGAAGCACGGTATTCAGGACATTGACGGAAAGGAAGAGTTTACGGAGGAAATTCTCAGACAAGGAAACTACGAGAACGATAAGGCGCTGGTAGCTAATTACGTAAAAAACGCGGCACCGGCTTTAGATTGGCTGACGGAAAAGGGTGTGGAGCTGACGCCGTCGACGAACATTGCCTTCCGTGTGAAAAGAATGCACGGCTGCGATTTGGCAACCGGAGCAAGATACGTTGAAGTGCTTTTCTCGGAAGCCATACGTTTAGGAGTTGAGATTTGGTTCAACACTAAGGCTATCGAACTGATCACGGAAAAAGGCAATGAAGTTCTCGGCGTCCAATATAAAAGAGGCAGAAGCTACGGCAATCTTCTTGCACAAAAAGGCGTGATCTTATGTACAGGTGGGTTTGCCGGCGATGTCAATCGTGTGGACAGAGATATTCCGAAGTTTGCGGGACTGCCGACATTTGCCTCTCCCTCGAGCAGAGGAGAAGGGCTGGATATGGCAACTCGCATAGGCGCTGCGACACACCTGTTGGATTATATGGGCGCTTACGCATACGGCTTTCCGCTGGACGAAGAGACGAGGAGAGGATTGATTTTCCGCGGGCATGTCATGAACCTATACGGTTCGATTACTTTGAATAAAGCCGGTAAACGGTTTATTAATGACGGCCAAAACTCTACGAAGGTTGCCCAATTCCTGGCTTCTCGTCATGAAAGAACCGTCTATCAATTAGCGACCGAAGCTCAGCTTTCGGACTTTATGAAAAACGATCCGATACAAGTCATCGGCTGGGACCGAACGAAATTCAATCAGGAAAAAGAAGAAGGCGGCCACTTTATTAACAAGGTTAACTCTCTTGAAGAATGCGCCTCGGAAATGGGGTGCAGTTTCGACGCGCTGAAAAATACGATCGATGCTTACAACCGTTCAGTTGCTTCAGGAAATGATGGGGAATTCGGACGGAAGTTCATGAAAGGGCAGTTTTTATCAGGACCTTTTTATCTGTTCAAATGCACGCCGGTCGTCGGGATTACTATCGGAGGACTGAAGGTTAACCGGCAAATGCAGGTGCTTAATGAATACGGCGAACCTATAAGCAAGTTATTTGCTGCCGGAGAAGTTGTCGGCGGTTTGCACGGAACCTCATATATCGGAGGATGCTCCTTGGTCGGAGCGCTGGCCCTCGGCAGAATGGTCGGCGAACAGCTTGCGAAGAGCTAGTCGTTTTTTAGAAGAGCAGATTGTTACTCCCACCAGGCGACAGCCCTTGTCGGTGCGCCGTCAGCGTTTTCGAGTTTGAGAGGAAAGCAAGAAAAATTGAATAGGCCAGTGCCGCATTGATCCAAATTGGCTAAGTTCTCAATATTGATAATGTATTTGTTTTTGAAGAGCTTTTTGTGGCGATACAGCCCAATGTCGGAGATCGGATCAATACCCATGACGTCGAAGCCGATGCCTTTGTATTTTCCTAACACAATAAAGTCAAGGACTTCGTCATTGATGCATGGGTAGTCGCCAAAATATTCTTCTGATCCCCAAAACTTATCCCAGCCGGTATTGAACAACAGGAAGTCCGCGTCCTCTGCATCTTCTCCGGCCCCGCTGACTTCTTTCATTGTTATCGTTTCTCCGGGTTTCAGGTGCCTACAGTCGATGACAATCGCTTGACCAATGAACTGCGTCAGCGGCAGGGCGTCAAGAGTGAGACCTTTTTCGTAGACATGAGCCGGAGGATCAATATGTGTTCCTACATGCGAGTACATACGAATGAGCGTTTCGTGATAGCCGTCCTTTTCATAGGTAGCTACGGTTGTTAACTGCGGTTTTTCTGATCCTGGAAAAACCGGCATGCGTTCGTTTATAGCGTGACTTAAATCTATGACTTTCATTCCTTGCTCCATCCGCGGCAGCCTTTATCACCATTCTAATTCGTCAGGAATAAAAGGCTTCATGTCTTTTACTCAGAGATTTTGATTTCTCAGATTTGACTCAAACAGAGAGAAAAATCCACCTTTTATAGAAAATGAGAGAAATGAAAAAGTTCAAGGTTTTTTAGAATTTTTCCACACAGAAAGTGTTCTTAAAGGAGAGATAAATGAAAACCAAACGCGCTTTGTTATCGGCTGTCATTTCAGCTTGTTTCCTTCTGCAAGGCTCGGCTTTTGCTCTTGACGAACCTCAGACTCAAACTAAACCTCTTGTGTTAAATCAGTTGGGAGGCTTGGCCTTTGGCGGGACTGTTTCTCACAAGCCCAATGGTTTAACTTTCCATGGCGACCATGGATATGCACAGTATGTAATTCCGGTTAATGCAAAAAACTATCCCATCATACTTTGGCACGGCATCGGTCAGTCGGGCCGCAGTTTCGAAACTACACCGGACGGCAGAGAAGGCTTCCAAACCCTATTGCCGAGGGACGGCTGGGCGACTTATATCGTTGATCAGCCTCGCCGAGGCAGAGCTGGAAGAACTGAAGCAACAGAAGCAAAAAGTGAAATTCCGACCGTAACGAGTGAAGCCGGTGTTTGGAACGCTTTTAGATTAGGGCGCTGGGTTCCACCAAAACCCGCGACGGCAAACCCCAACATGCAGATGCTGCTGGATGGTGAAACCATTAACCAATTCATGAGGATGCAGACACCCGATACCGGTGCGCTCCCTCCGACAGAGGCATACGGATGGAAACTTGGCGAGGCTATGAGAGACCTTTTGAAGCGTACAGGTCCTGCTGTCGTCGGGACCCATAGTTACGCGGGCCAAATTGGTTGGTATGGCGCGATGAAATCCCCAGACTTGGTTAAAGCGGTTGTTGCCTATGAACCTGGACAAGTGGTTTACCCAGAAGGCGAAAAAGTTAAAGAAATGAATTCGGAAATTCCTCTTGTTCAGCAGAGACTCAACCCCGTCAGGGTTTCAAAACAAGAATTTCTGAAGCTCACAAAAATGCCGATTTTTATAATCTTTGGAGATAATATTTCAACAAAATCGAGCAAGGTATTTAACGAAGAAGTTTGGCGCTGGGCCTTGTTTAATGCTCGACAATTCGTGAACCTAATTAATAAATACGGCGGCGACGCCAAACTTATCCACTTACCGGAGATCGGCATCAAGGGGAATACCCATGCGTTGTTTTCTGACCTGAACAACAAGGAAATTCTTAAAATTACTGAGGAATGGCTGGCAGAGAAGGGTCTGGACAAGAACGACGACCCTCATCTTGCCCCCAAACGTCCTGTTTCCCCAGTGACTATTCCGCTGGAAAAATAAACGCATCAAATTCGTGAGTCTGATTGGAGCGATGAAATGGAAGAAACTCGAGAGGCGTTGGTTCAAAAACTTTTGGACATCTACTCGAAAGAAGGTAACTATGAAACTTCCGTCCCGGGCGTTTGGGTTCATCGCTCTGAACGTAACAAGGTTCCTAAACCGCATATTTATCAACCTATGATGATTTTTATCCTGTCTGGTACGAAACTCATCAAATTCGGTTCAGCGGAGAAAATCTTCAGTCCTCTAGATTATTTTTTGACGGTTCTTACGGCCCCGGTGACTAGCGGAATTGTAGGTGTAACTTCGGAGGAGCCGTATTTGGCCTTGTCTATCGATTTGGAGGCAGAAGTCATAACTTCAATTGCTTATGAAATGGGCTTAAAGCCACAAAGCGCCGAACCAGCGAAAGCTGCTTCCTGCGTTCCGATGAGCGTGGAGATGCAGGGTGCACTTGTTCGTCTTTGCAATACTATGAATAACCCAGAAGAGGCTAGGATTTTAGGTCCGATTCTTAAACGGGAGATTTTTTATCGTGTTCTGACCGGGCCTTTGGGTTATTCTGTTATTCGTTTCAACAGTCTTAGAACTTCTGAATATCAAATCGCCCGGGCTGTTGACTGGATAAAAATTAATTTCAAAGAGCCGCTTGCAATTGATGATTTGGCTAAAAAGGTATTTATGGGCCGATCCACCTTCCATCGGAAATTTAAAGAAGTTATGACTGTCAGTCCGCTGAGATTTCAGAAGGAGCTGAGGCTTCAAGAGGCTCACCGCTTGATGCTGCTTAAAAATCTTTCGGTCACCCAGGCTTCATATGAGGTTGGATTCGAGGATCCGAAATTTTTCACTCGTGAGTACAAAGACTATTTTGGTTTGTCGCCTCGAGAAAATATAAAAAAGATAAGAGCAGAGGAGGGCATCAATTAAATTTTTAGTGGAAAAATCTAGCAGATTTCGAAGAAAGAATTTCTTGGCAGCTATGGGATTGGTTGGTGTGACGCAAATAGGTCTCAGAAAATTTGTGAGCATCCCAACTTTAAATAATTCTGATAGAATCCCTCCTTCCAACGGAAGGATGGCAGAGTGGTCGAATGCGCCGGACTCGAAATCCAGTATACGGTTATACCGTATCGAGGGTTCAAATCCCTCTCCTTCCGCCATTTTTCCACTTAATGCCCCGTTAACACATTTTCTCCTCTCTACGCAGGCTTCGGTATTTCAGAGAAAACTGATAGTATCTTTAGTAGCTTTGTTCTTGTTTAGAAATGTTCTTTAAAAGCTTAGCGGTAAGCCGATTAGTGTAATGTTGTAACCATTTTAAGTGAGTTCCCCGCGTAAGCGGGGATGAACCGTACTTCATCCACAAAGAAAGGAATGAGATAACGAGTTCCCCGCGTAAGCGGGGATGAACCGGTTCGCCGTCGTAACCTCCGCGCGAGACCTATGAGTTCCCCGCGTAAGCGGGGATGAACCGAAGCTCCAAGATCTGCAGGAGAACAAATATCGGAGTTCCCCGCGTAAGCGGGGATGAACCAGCTGACAAATTAGACTGAGGAGACACAGAATCGAGTTCCCCGCGTAAGCGGGGATGAACCGTATGCCAAGGGCGTTGACGGCGTCTTAGGCGCAGAGTTCCCCGCGTAAGCGGGGATGAACCGAATCATGGCTTGGCGATTGATCGCGGAGCTGCCGAGTTCCCCGCGTAAGCGGGGATGAACCGCCAAACCGCCAGTAACCCCAAGAATCTCGATAGAGTTCCCCGCGTAAGCGGGGATGAACCGGTATCGTTGCCGAGACCGGCGCGTTTGAACACGAGTTCCCCGCGTAAGCGGGGATGAACCGCGTAATGTATATACGTTCAACTGTTTATTCAGGAGTTCCCCGCGCAAGCGGGGATGGTTCGGACTTACCCTGCATGAAGGTAATGCTGGAGAGTTCTCCGCTCGAGGAAAATGATTGTTAGAAGCTTAGAAATTACCTAGCTTTTCCTGTTCTGAAGAGAGGGTAAGGTCTTAGATTTTTTTCTTTTTAATTTGAAGCGATCCAATTGAACTTTTCAAAAGGTAAGGTTTTCTTGTGTATATTTAATTAGCAAGCTAAGTAATTCTACTTTGGTTTTGGTTGGACCGCTTCGTTGTAAAATCTCAAAATAAATCAAATTCAACCCCTTGACAGCGTCCTTTGTATATATTGGAAAGATTGTATTGTTTCCTCGAGGGTTCGAGCTATGGAAATGGACCTAACAACTAGAATTATCGCCATTGTTGTTCTCATTCTTTTCAGCGGTTATTTCTCTATGGCAGAGATTTCGCTAGCCGCATCTCCTAAAGTTAAATTGCATCAAGCATTAGATGCGGGGGATAAACGAGCACAAAAAGTGCTGGATCTTCAAGTTAAACCAGGTCCGTTCTTCTCAGTGATTCAAATTGGCCTAAATGCCATTGCCATCTTGGGAGGTATTATCGGTGAGACGCTTTTTTCTCCGTTCTTTGAGAAGTTGTTCCTCTATTTCTCTTCCCCTGAACTGGCTTCTTCCTTAGGGTTCTTCTGCTCTTTCTTTACGATTACGATGGTTTTCGTGCTGTTTGCAGACTTGATTCCCAAACGTATCGGTTTAAATAAGCCTGTTCCCTTGGCCTTGATGCTCATCGGTTCGATGATGTTTTTAATTTGGCTCTTCAAACCGTTCGTTTGGCTGTTAACAGAGATGAGCAACGGCATCCTTAAACTCATGGGATTGCCGACAAAGAATGAAACCACGATTACCAGCGAGGATATTCTTGCTACTGTCGGTGCCGGAACAGAAGCCGGCCTTTTGGATAGCAGTGAGCAGGAAGCGATCGAAAACGTGATGTCTCTCGAAGATCGTTTAGTTACGAGCGCCATGACTCCTCGAGATTCGGTTACTTATTTCAAAATCAGCGATACCTTTGAGAAGATTCGCCCATTAATCGAAAGCAATCCGCATAGTAAATATCTGGTTTGCGATTCGACAATTGACCGAGTGTTAGGTTACGTTGACTCCAAGAACTTGCTTTGCAAAGCCCTGGAAAATGACAAATTCTCTTTGAAGGAAAAGGGTCTGGTTAAAACCATTCCGATGATTCCGGATTCTCTTTCTTTATCTGAAGCACTCGATACGTTTAAGAAGCAGGGCAGAGACTTTGCCGCGGTTGTCAATGAATATGCTTTAACGGTCGGCATCATTACGTTAGGCGACGTCATGAGTACAGTGATGGGTAGCCTCGTTCAAACAGAGGAGAACTCATACATTGTTCAGCGTGATGACGGTACGTGGCTGTTGGACGGTTCAACTCCGATTGAGGATGTGGAGCGGACCTTTGAAATAGAGAAGATGCCGGAAGAAGAAACCTATGAAACCATCGCCGGCTTCATGATGTACATGCTTCGCAAGATTCCGAAGTTAACCGATAAGGTGGAATACGCAGGATATCGCTTCGAAGTGATCGACATGGAAATGAATCGAATCGACCAGATATTGGTGACCAAACTGCCGATTATCAAGGAGGATCCCGATTAGTTTTAGTTGAAAGCGGTTGAGCCGAAAGGTTCAGCCGCTTTGGTTTAGAAGTTAGGCTCAAAAATTCCGTAAATCACAATGCCGACAATCAGCGCGGCCAAAATGGCAATGAGCCATGTGAAGAACGTCGTCTTTGGCGGACGTTCAATCTTGTCCAGTTCGGCATTGCATTCGGGACAGTGCGTAGCGATGAGGCGGCCTTCTTTGAATTCAGCTTTAGGCAGGATTGGTTTTCCGCAGTGCGGACATTTCACGCGAAGATCAACGCTGGCACTGCTGCCGGAATCGTGGAGGGCTTGGGAGCGATGAAACAGTCGAATAGCAAACGGCTGATCCTCAATCAAATTAAATTCAACAACGTCTTTTAATACGGGTAAGTAGCCCGTTTCCAGCTGGTCGGATACAAAGGTGTAGATGCTGCCGTGTCCGCAGTTGATTTTCCCTGCGTTTCCGTTATCCAATACTTCTGTTACAACGCCCTTTAAAACAGGGGTTTTCGGATCAAGCTCATTTGTCATTTGCAATCAAAATCTCTTCGTTTATTCGAGCAAATTAAACTAAAAAGGAAGTTCAAAACGGACAAATCACTCAAACTGAGAAAAACTGAAGTCTATTACGCAACTTTGAATTACCCATGTTTTCTGCCTAGAAAGGCAAGTCGTAAAACGGATTAATCCGTCTTAACTCGGTTAAACTCATTCTCTCATCAATAAAAAATAACAATACGGCTGATCCCATGGAAATAACATTTGGCGTGTTGATATTTTGTATCGTTGCGTTCTTCGTTGCAGGATTTATTGACTCAATTGCAGGCGGCGCCGGATTTGTGACGGCTCCCTCGCTTCTGCTGATTGGGATGCCGCCGCACATGGCGCTCGGAACAGGAAAGCTAGCGACAAGTATCGGCTCCGTTGTGGCGCTTTGGACTTTTTGGCGAAGCAACCTAATTTTGAAGAAGATCGTTCCTGTCGGCGTGCTCTCCGCCATGGCGGGTGCTTCTTTCGGCGCGTTTTGTGCGCTTCAGATTGACGGCGCAACCATGGGCAAGGTCATTGTGATCATGCTGCCGCTCGGGATTCTGTTTACAGTTCTCACCGGCGGTTTCAAACTCACGGAAGGGGAACTGCCTAAAGATCACTTCTGGCTTCGTGTTGTTCTCATCGGTGTATTAATCGGTTTTTATGAAGGATTTTTTGGTCCGGGCGCCGGAACGTTCTTTTTGATTGCGCTGCATGTGTTTTTAAAGATCGGAATGGTCCAGTCGTCCGGCACTGCCAAGGCTTTTAATATCGCAGCCAACTTTGCTGCGTTTATGACTTTTGCTTCCGGTGCTGCCGTTTGTTATGAAATCGCCATCCCGTGCGCTATTGCCAGCATGCTGGGAAATCGAGTAGGGGCTTATTACGCGATTAAGATCGGCGGTAAATTCGTCCGAAACATTCTCTACATCGTTCTAATTATTTTGATGGTTTCGCTGGTCTACAAATTTTTTATTGCTTCCTAAATTCCAAGTATTAGGCAATAGGTAAAAATGCTTCACGCTGCTGCGTCGCGTTTACGGGGCAACCACTAGTGACGAACTACTGATGGTGGGTTAAAGTGGAGAAATATAGTTGAATGACCAGTAAAGCAGGGCACAATCTCGTTGCGGCTCAACCCTTCCTGATAAATTTCCATCGTTAAGAAAAAATGCAGGTTATTGAGAATAAAGAGAATTTCAGCGGAAGTCGTCTTTGCGTTTCTGCGACAGGATCCGCCTTCATGGACGGTTTTGTCCTGACGTCTCAAGGCTTCATTTTTCTTCTTGCCCAAAGCGTCTTTCAGTTTTCTGCACTTGAACTCGGACTTGTAGCAACAGCCTATGTATTGGGAAGCTTTATCGGCTCCATGGGATTTGGCAAAATCGCCGACGTTTACGGAAGGGCGGTTCTTTTCCGAACTGTTCCCTGGTTCGTTGCAGCTTTATCGATTGCCCAATTCGTTAATTTCAGTCCCTTAAGCTGGTTTATTTCAAGATTTTTGTTTGGTTTAGCGATTGGAGGGGATTCTCCGATCGCTCAAGCCATGCTGTCTGAGAACTCTCCCAAATCTCTTCGTGCGAAACGGTTGGTTCTCTTAATGACAGCTTGGTTTATCGGTGCGATAGCCGCGGCTGTTTGTGCCTATATGACGGTTAAAGCCGGTCTGCCCTGGGAGTTTTTTGCTGCGATTCCCTGCGTTATCGGACTGATCTTAGGAGTTGCTCGTTTTAATGCTCCGGAGTCCGTTCAGTGGTTAAAAAGCAAGGGCCGAATTAAGCAAGCGGAAGAGAGCCGTCTTCGTTTAGGCATTGAAGCTGAAGAAGCAAAACATGAAGTAAAGGCGGCTCATCAGGCAGCCTTGTTTAAGCCAATAAACCTAAAAAATCTTGCATACCTTTCTGTTTTTTGGATTTGCCAAGCGATTCCGGTAACGGTTCTTTTGATGTTTGGCCCGGTTCTTATCGGAGCATTAGGAACTTCGAACTTTGACACTGACGTCGGACAACTGGTCCTGACTGACTCATTCTTCCTTATCGGCAGCCTTGCCGCCATAAAAATTGTTCCGCATTTTGCACGCCGGCCCGTCATCTTGTGGACTTTCGGAATTATGGCTGTGTCCTTGGCTCTCTTGTCTCCGGGCCAAGTCCTAACAAATTTTGTTGTTTGTCTGTTGCTCTCGATCTACGCATTGAGCTATGGCGTCCAGAGCGTATTGGATTATGTTTATCCGGCTGAATTGTTTCCTACATCCATTCGGTCCACAGCACTCGGCATTCTCGGAAGTGTCTCCAGGGTCGGTGTTTTTGTCGTAACCCTCGGTTTCCCAATGGCTTTTGAGGGTTTGGGCGTCAGCAGTGTACTCTTGATCGGTGCGGCTATATCCATGTTCGGTTTCGTTATTTCATGGCTTTTTGCCCCGGAACCGTCCCATCATTAATCGGTTCGTTCTAAAAATATAAGGGAAAATACTTAGGGTTGTTGTATTAATAAAACAGTCTAAACAGACTGTTTGATCCTATAATTCCCTCAACAGTCTAGTTAGACTGTTTTGATTAACGAACATTTCTCTTCGGTAAACACTATGTTCAAAACATCGATTCTTTTTACTGCATTACTTTCTGCGGCTGCTCTTACTTCTGTTTCTGCCGCTCCTGTTCAGACAGAGGGTACCGGCATCGGTAAACACGGCGATATTAAACTTGCCGTGACTTTTGACAACGGCAAAATCCAGGACATCAAAGTTCTGGAAGACCACGAAAACAAGGTCTTGGCCGCCAAGGTCTTCACAGATCTCAAAGATGCCGTTATCGCCAACAACTCCGTTAAGGTCGACGGTATTGCCGGCGCGACTTTCTCCTCTAAAGGTTTCTTAAACGCCGTCAGTGATGCAGCAAAGAAAGCCGGTGTCAAACTCTCCGACAAGGTCAAGAAAGATAAAAAAGCTGACGCAGCCATGCCTGCCGTTCAGAATTACGACGTAGTGGTTATCGGTGCAGGCGGTGCGGGTTTTGCTGCCGCAGTTGAAGCTAAGAGCAAAGGCGCTAACGTTGTTCTTATTGAAAAAATGCCGACCGTCGGCGGAAACTCTCTGATTTCCGGCGCTGAAATGAACGTTCCGAATTCTTGGGTTCAGAACAAACTCAATATTAAGGACGACACTCCTGCCAGAATGGCTGCCGATACGCTTAAGGGCGGCGACTTCCAGGGCGACCCTGAAATCGTCGGCGTTATGACAACGAACGCTCTTCCGACAGCTGAGTGGCTGAGAGACACGGTCGGTGTCAATTTTGAAAAAGACAACGTCTTCCAATTCGGCGGTCACTCCAGAAAAAGAGCCCTGATTCCGGAAGGCCATACCGGTACAGAAGTCATTACCAAGTTCTCCGCTCTTGCCGACAAGATGGGCATTCCGGTTATTACTAACATGAAGGCCGAAGAATTGGTCAAAGACAAAGACGGCCGCGTCGTTGCCGTGAAAGCTATTTCCGGCGGTAAGGAGTACACCTTCAACGCTAAAGGCGGTGTTGTTTTAGCTACCGGCGGTTTCGGCGCCAATGCTCAGATGGTTAAGAAGTACAACCCTGCTATTGACGAACGCTTTAAGACAACCGACGCCCCCGGAACCACCGGTGAAGCTCTGTACATGGCAGAGAAGGCCGGCGGTCAGCTCGTCAACATGGGCTACATCCAGACCTATCCGATCTGCGACCCGATCTCCGGCGTGATCGAACTGATTGCAGACGCACGTTTTGACGGCGCCATTTTGGTTAACCAGGAAGGCAAGCGTTTCGTTGAAGAACTCGAACGCCGCGACGTCATCTCCAACGCTATCCTGAAGCAGCCCGGTGCTTACTGCTATGTTCTGTGGAACGACAACATCGGTAAGATTTCGAACACCGTGAAGATTCACGACACGGAATATAAGACCTTCACGAAGCAGGGCATTATGCACACGTCCGACACACTGAAGGGTGCAGCAGACTACTTCCACATTCCTTACGCCAACCTCAAGGCCACGGTTGACCGCGTCAGCCAGATGGCTAAAGACGGCGGCAAAGACTTAGACTTCCATAACCGCGGCGGTCTGAAAGATCTGTCTACCGGCAAGTATTACATCATCAAAGCCGTTCCTTCTACACACCACACGATGGGCGGTTTGAAGATCAATACCAAGGCTGAAGTTTTGGATAAAAACGGCAAGCCGATTCCGGGCCTCTTTGCAGCCGGTGAAGTCACAGGTACGACCCACGGTACCAACCGTCTCGGCGGCAATGCTTATACAGACATCATGGTCTTCGGCCGTATCGCTGGCGACGGTGCCGCTGCTGAAGCAAAAGCCCGCTAATTCTCAGCTCTATTAAAAATCTCATATTTTGATCCTCCCGCCAAGCACGGGAGGACCGGGGGCTTTGCGCCCCCAATTTTCTACCCTTGGAAATTCAAAATGAAAACATTAAAGTTAAGTGCGTGTGTAATTGCTATCTTTGCAGCTATGAACGCAAATGCCGTCGAACTCAACGGAAAAAATCTGACTCAGCAAGATGCTTGGGCCATCGCCGAGGGCGCTCCTGTCAGTATTGCCTCTGAAGCAATGAACCGCGTGCAGAAGTCTTACGACCTGGTTTTGGATGCCGCTAAAAACGGTCGAGAAATTTACGGTCTCACCGTCGGTGTCGGTCTCAACAAAGACCATAAAGTCCTTTCTGCCAACGGTGAATTAAGTGACGAAGTTAAAGCAGCCAGCCGCCGTTTCAACTACAGCACCTTGAGAAGTCACAGCGTTGCGGCCGGTCCGATTCTTGATCCGAAACTGGTTCGTTTGGCCATGGCCATTCGTTTGAACACACTGCTGAACGGCGGTTCCGGCGTCCAGCCGAGAGTTGCAGAACTTTATGCTGAATTCTTGAATAAAGGTGTCACACCGGTTATCCCGACAAAGGGCAGCTTAGGGGATGCTGACATTACTTTAGCTTCACACGTCGGTTCCGCCATGATCGGCGAATGGAAAGTTTTAGTGGACGGAAAAGAAGTTCTCGCTGCTGAAGCTTTGAAAGCTAAAAACATCAAACCTCTGATTCCGGAAGGCAAAGATGCTTTAGGCATTTTGTCCAACAGCTCCGTAGCTATGGCGCTTACGATGGATGCAGCTAAGGCCATGGGTCAGATTCTGAAAGTTTCTCCGATTGTCTACGGCATCAGCCTGGAAGGTTTGAACGGCAACGTTGCCCCGTTCCTTTCTCAGACAACAGCTTTCCATCCGTTCCCCGGACTGCAGGAAAAGGCTAAAGAACTGCGTGAAGTGCTCGCCGGTTCTTATCTCTGGAAGAAAGATCCGAGCAGAAGACTGCAGGATCCTCTGAGCTTCCGCACAACGGTTTACACATTGTCTGAAGCACAGAATGCACTTAATGACCTGAACAAAGTGATCGATGTTCAGATCAACTCTTCTGATGATAACCCCAGCGTGATGGTTAATGCCGACAAGGCTGATACTCAGTACGACCAGGTCGCTCAGTATTTCATTAAGACACCGAAAGCCGAAGGCGCCATTATCCCGACGGCTAACTTTGAAGTTCTGCCTGTCGCACTCGCCGTCCAGCGCGCAACCGTTGCTTTAGGTCATGTCGGACACAATGCCGTTCAGAGAACGATGCGTTTGGATGAACCGGCCTTTACCGACTTGCCTCGTTATCTGGCTGCTAAAGACAATTTAGGTCATGCCTTCGGTGCAACAGAAGACACTTTGGTTTCTATCTACGCTGAAAACATCGACTTAGCCAACCCGGTATCTCTGGACAGCTTCCCGGTTGAAGGCAACATCGAAGACTCTGCTTCGAATCTGCCGCGGGCCGCTCAGAGACTGAAACGCGCTACAGACAACACGTTCCTGGTTCTTTCCATGGAACTGCTTCACAACACTCAGGCAGCTGACTTGAGAAAGATGCAGAACAAGAACTTCAAGATGAGTCCTGCGACAGAAAAACTTTACAAGGCTTATCGAGTCAACAGCCCGTTCGTTGATCAGGACCGTATCTACACGATCGACCTCCAGAACGGAGACGAACTCCTGAAGAACTATCAGCCCTAATCATTAGAAGACAATTGAGCTGAGTTAATTTGAACGACCGGATCATTCGCCAAAGCGGCAGAATATCTGGTCGTTTTTTTTGATTGGCTGAATGCTTCGGAATACAAAAGGGAAAGCTGCGTAAGAGAGCCTGCGGACTCAGGTTTTACACTGATTGGCCGATGATACGGGAGGCTATTTCCTATTCGCGGAAGCTAAAATTAGGTCGAATAAAAGAAGGTGAGATTTATTCTCAAGAAAAAATGACGGAGACAACCTACAGACCCAGAGTAATGAGCGAGCGCGCGTTAAAGACACGCGCAAAAATTATGGATGCGACTCGTGCGTTTATTGTGCGGGAAGGGGTAGGACGTCTCTCAATCGATAAGATCGTTAAAGAGTCCGGCACGAGCAAAGGTGCCTTTCTTTATCACTTTAAGAACCGTAAGGCGTTGTTTTGTGCATTGGTAGAAGAGTACGTCGACCATTTAAACGAGCGCATGAATTTTCACATGAGCAAGTACCAAGATGCCGAGGAACCTTTGATCCTCGGATATGCTTCTTGGTATGAAGACTTCGATAAAGATGATGGAGGTTTTGCGGTTCTGGGCGTTGCGCTGTTAGCGCTTCTTCTGCACGAGCCCGACGCGCTGAAACCTTTCCATGACTGGTACGCCAAGGTTTTTAAGATGGTTCAGGATTCTCCGATTAAGACGCCTCAGCTGCTCACTGCCATCATGGCCTTTGAAGGGTTCTTCTTTACGCACAAGATGGGATTTGACTCCTTAGATAAAGAGACGAAAGAAGCGACCTGGAAGTACATCATCGAGCAGGTTGCACCGCAGCCTAAAAGGAAAACGGTCGAGAGTTCTAAAGAAAAAATTTCCGCTTAATCGATCAATATCCGTAATTGGACAGAATCAGAGTCTTGGATTCATCCGTAGATGAGACAAGGCTCATTTCTTATGGACATTTCAGAGGAAGGGAAGCTCGGAAATCGCCTCTTTTTGCCGTCTGATAAGAGAGAAAAGAGGCTATATCCGGAAAATTTCTCCTCTTAGGTTCTCAAGACGGGAAACCTTATCCAAAGACAAGCAAAACACGGGCCATGAATGAAGATAATTGTTTCTAGTTGAAAATAAGGAAACATGAACAATGAACTCTTCAGACGGGATGTTGATTGTCAACGTGTCGGCAATCCAGGCAGTAGCGATTGCAGCGGTGACCTATTATTTCGGAGCTTGGCTGCGCAAAAAAGTTCCGTTTTTAGAAAAGTACTCCGTGCCGAGTCCGGTCGTGGGGGGTATGTTGGTTGCACTGGTACTTTCCTGCCTGGAATATTTCCATTTCATGAAAGTCAACTTTGACACCTCATTGCAGACGCTTTTAATGCTGGCTTTCTTTACGACAATCGGCCTGTCGGCCAGTCTGAAAATCGTTACGGAAGGCGGAAAGCTTTTAGTCTCGTTCTTATTTGTCATTACCATTCTTTGCGTTCTGCAGAACTTCTTGGGTATGGGCCTGGCAGAAATGATGGGATTGGATTTCCATTACGGTCTGCTGGCCGGTTCGGTTTCAATGATGGGCGGTCTAGGAACGTCTGCGGCTTTCGGTCCGTATTTTGAACAGACTTACGGCGTACAGGGCGGAACGGCAGTGGCCATTACGGCAGCCACTTTCGGCATGGTAGTGGCTTTGCTCATCGGTGCACCGTTTGCCGAGTGGCTCATTCGTAAGTACAAAGTCATTACTCCGAAAGAAGTTGATACGCCGGAGCCGGAACTGCATATTCCGGAAGATCTGGAAACGACAGTTGTTGAAGGAGAGAAAGATCCGACTTATACGCCGCAGCTGCTGAAGGCTGGAACGATCGTTGCCATCTGTATGGGTCTCGGTGCCGTTTTATCTCAGTACATGGGGCAGTACATCACGCTTCCGGCATATATTGGATCCATGATCGTGGCAGCAATCGTCAGAAACGTCGGAGATTTCTCCGGCAAATACACGGTCGAAGGCAAGGGAATGAACGCTATCGCCGAAATCAGCTTGGTGCTGTTCGTGACGATGGCCATTAATGGATTAAAGCTGCATGAACTTCTTAATCTTGCGCTTCCGCTCATGATCATTCTTGCCGGCCAAACCATCCTCATGGTGGTGTTTGCCTGGGCGATGTTCTTTATCTTCGGAAAAACCTATGACGCTGTGATGCTTTGCGCCGGCGGCATCGGTTTCTCCATGGGTTCGACGGCAAACGGCTTAGCCAATATGCAGGCTATTGCCGAGAAATACGGTTCGAGCCCGAGGGCGTGGCTCATCATTAGTTTGGTGGGCGCATTCCTCATCGACCTGATCAATGCGCTGTTAGTTACGTGGATGGGTGCTTGGTAAAAAGGCAGCTTTTTAGGCCCTGTTATCAAACGTAACAGGGCCGAATTTCAATTAATACGTAGTAACACTAATAATGCAAGTTAACGTCAAAATGAGCGTTGTTTTTCGTTTAGTGCCTTTCTTTTTCCATAGAATAAATACGTTCGTCAAGTTTTCTTGACGGCCTACTTAAAAATTATTTTATTTTTAATGGAGTTAAATCCGATGAAAAAACTCGTACTCTTGCTCGCCAGCTTCTGCTTGATGACTGCCGCTTCTGCTGCCTACAAAGACGGCACATACGAAGGTCAGGGCGATGGCAACCACGGTAAGATCGATGTTTCCGTCGTTATCAAAGGCGGCAAGATTGCCGATATTAAGGTCCTCAAACACACTGAAACCGACATGATCATTCAGGCTCCGATCGACAACATGATCCCTGAAATCATTAAGAAGAACGGCACTAAGGGTGTTGAAACTATCGCCGGAGCAACAAACTCCTCCAAGGGCATCCTTGCCGGTGTTAATGCTGCTCTTGCCAAGGCTCAGTAATATTTGCTGAAAAGTCTTTCTTTGCAAGAAGAAAGAACTCGGGAGGTCCCCCTTACGGACCTCCTTTCTTTTTTTTGCCAACGAAAAAAATCTTTTGGATGGAAAATACTCAGTTCGATAGAGTTGCGAGTAAGAAGCTCAGCTCGAGAATAATTCAAAATTTGTATTTTTCTAAATTCTCAGAGAGGAAATCAATAAGACGATTTTAAGAATGGAGGGTAAACTTATATTTTTGATACTTCCGTTAGTTTGTAACTAATGTTTTTTTCTAAATAAAGAATTTAATTGTTAAGTTTGAATCTGCCGTCCTATAATTTTCGCTTACTCGCATTAGCTATATTTATATAGTTCTTTCTTTCCAATAGGTTACGACTTAAAACACACTCTTATCTTTTTAGAACAAATCGGTGTTATATGTTCCTCTCTTTGTGCATGAGAAAATAAAAGAAAACCCCCTGTATTACTAGATAGGAGGTTAGTAAGGAAGATCGGCAGAGGATTACTACTTAATAGGGTCGACGCGCAGCCGGGCGAGGTGCCGGTTTGATGTCTTCTATCTTCGCCTCTGCAATTTTTTGATTGATAAACTCTTGAGTCCTCTGTTGAACGATACTTCTTTCCAATCGAGGTTTGATGGCTTCAAATGAAGGGAAAGGGACTTCTCGCTTGTCAAGAAGTTTGACCACGTGGTATCCATGCACACTCTTGAACGGTATTGGAAGGAGGGATCCCTTTTCCATAGCCATGGCGGCTTCCCCGAAACCGTTAATAGAAATCTGACGGACATTTGTGAAATCCATTTGGCCGCCGTTGTCTTTTGTAGTCGGATCAAGGGAGAGTTCCTTAGCAAGTTTTGTAAAATCTTCTCCAGCACGAATCCTGCGAATAATTTCTTTTGCTTCTGAGTTCGTCTTTACAAGGATGTGGCTAACCTTGACTTCGTTAGGATCGTAACTCTCTTTTAACATCTCATATTCTTTCTTAAACTCGTAATCGGTAATTGGGTTAACGAAAACTTCCCTTCTCAGCAACTCATTGAGAAAGATTTGACTCTTTGTTTCTTCCAACTCAGCTTTAATTGCCGGATCTATCTCTAGACGGTTTTTCGCGGCAAGTTGATTGATTACTGCCTGTTGGGTTAAGACCTGCTTTGCAAGTTCTAGCCGTTGCTCAGCAGATGTGACCCCTCTTTTTTCAAAGAGATCCATCAACATTTTTTGAGATTGGGGTGTAATAACTTGTCCATTAACGCTATATGCAGTCTGAGCCATTGCAGGCAAAGAGCATAAGAATAGAGATATAAGTACTATTTTTTTCATGATAACTACCTTCCTTTCAATAAAGGCAGGAAATAATATCTTTTTACCTTTTTATTATTACCACTTTCAAATGTAAAAGTCAAAATAAATAATTAATCTTTTCAATAGGAAAATGATTATTTAGGTTGTCTAGCCTAATAAATTTAAAAGATTTTTTTTATTGATTGTTATTTAATTTTGATTTTAATTTGCTCGGACAAATGGTCAGAATAATTACGAGCCTATCAATAAACAACTTTTTAAAGAAAATGCATAAGGGCGCTAGCACATGTTCATAAAGATATTTATATATCGCTATATGGATTTATAACATACTGTTTCTTAAATAAAATATTATTTTATTTAAGAAGGCAATCCTCAATTAATTGTTCGGACAATTTAGTAATTCTACTAACCTATCTGCCTATTCAATGGTTTAAAAAATTCCTACAATAACATTAGGTATATCTATAACCCGAGATGGATTTATCTTCCCCCCCCGTATAAGCAATTTAGGTCTTTCTCTCAATATCTTTTAGCGGGTCGTCATTCCTTTATTCTTGCTCTTCAGAGTTTCTCTGTTATCTCGTCCGAAGTTATAGAATTTTTTCGGCAGCATATCAATCTATTGTCCAAAGATCTTTATTACTTTAGATTTGCTGCATTGTTTAATTTATTCCCAGCCGGTTTCTCTGACCTCATTTCTGCTGGGATTGTTAATGATTTTCTTCGGATACGAAGGAAACAATCTCAACTTCTTTTTTTCCTCAGAAGGTTTATTTCAAGGATCGTTTGTGAGCTTTATTGCTGTCTTTATTGCTTAGAAGTAAACGAGTCACGCATATACATAAAGAGAACTTTTATCGAGGCGAATTGCTCATTGCAAACGACTCAGGTCTTCTCGAGGGAATGAGAGGAGGGCATCATGAATAAAGTATTCAAGACGATTTGGAATAAAGCCCAGCAAGCTTATGTGGCAGTAAGCGAAATTTGTCAACTTCAGTATGGTCACGGGTTTGGTTCGGCTGGAGTTATCAGCCTTCTTTCTTTTGTTCTTTTTACAGATGCTTTTGCCTTAGGGCCATCCTTTACTACAGACCCAACTGTGACCAAACGAAGGGAAGATAGTTCAGTTGCTTTAACAAGAGATGACGGACATGTAGAAGCTTATCTTGATTATTTAAGAAACGCGGAGGCTACTACATGGTTAGGAGTTTGGGGGTTCAATCCTTCTGCAAATCATAACCCCTACTTTTTTTCCGCAGCTTATGGGTATTCGGGGGCAGCCCTGACAATTGGACAATTTGTTCTTGATAAAAAAGATGCAAGACTCTACGCAGTATACAGCACGGAGAATAAGTCAACAGGGAGCGGCTCAATTAATGCCAATAGCATTGTCATAAATGCAGAAGGCTCATTTTTAATCCCAACCCAAGCTTATTCGGCCACAGGAACGACTGGGACTATAACTATAAAAAATAACCTCGATTTAAAGAAAGGAACAGTCGTTCTTGTAAATGGTCCTGCAAAAGGCACAGGTCTGTTGGAAGTAGGAAATCGCCTCTACATCGGTCCTGATTCATTATTCAAATCTTTACATCTGACGGACAAGAATAGTAGTTCAACTGTTGAGCACTCTGGGAATCAAATTGGAATATTGCGGACGAAAATTATAGATATTGAAGGAAGATTCAATAACTCTGATGAGTACGCCGAAACCGAAAGGAAGTTTACACGGACCGCCTACGTTTCTGATTCTATGTACATCGGAGCATCGGGAAGTAATGTTGTTGGGCGCTTGTCTACAGGAACACAACTTTTGATAGGGTCAGAAGAATCAGCCAACAACATCGCTGTTGGTAATAATTTGATCCTTAGGGGGAGTCGAATAGAAACAAATGGAGGAGTTAAGCTCTTGCCCGGCGGTACGCTAATTGTTACCCGAAATAACTCTTTTCCAGATGCTAACAATCTGATCAGAAATAACGGAGAAACGACCGGCGGCGGACTAACGCAAACAGGCGGCAAAATTTATATTGGTCTTCCCGCGACTCTTCCCTCTGCCATCCCATCCTCTATAGAAGGTTTAACCCCTGGAGACGTGCAGTTCCAGGTGACGGGTGACGTCATCTTATCCGGCGGAACTATGGAGGTAAATACTGTCGCGACAGATTTGGTGATGTTTCATAGAAACATTAGCCTGAGTAATGATTATGAGCTGATAAATAATGGAAAGTTCAAAATTCAAGGGACCTTATCTTTGACAGATCAAAGTCAAGTAAGGATATCGCAGCGGGACGATGCCCTAACCATAACAACTGGTCTAAAACTCGGAGGAGATGCTGAGTTTGTTAATAACGGGAAAGCCGCGGTCGCTGGGCAGCTGGTGCTTGCGAGTCGTAGTTCAATTGCTAACAACGAAAACGGCGTGTTTGCTTTTAACAATGGAGGAAATCTTTCATCTCGCACTAACATAACTAATAAAGGTTATCTCCAGTTCAATAAAGGAACATTTGATGTCTCAGGTACTTTAATAAATGAGACGGCCGGAAATATCAGGGTAGGAACAAATGCATCAGCGGATTCTAGTTTGAATATAGGCAGCAACTTTTCCTCTTCCGGAAGCATTGATGTCTACGGTCAAGCTAATTTCAAAGGTGGCATAACGACATTGCTTGGGGAAACGAACATTTATTCAGGTGGCAGTGTTTCCATTACAAGCTCTAGTTTTACGGCTGGTGAAACTGTTTCAGTTAAGGGCGGGGCAAATCTTAATTTAACTTATTCAAATGCTGGAAAATTTTTTACTCCTGGAGCCTACCAACCAATAGCATATGATGTTGTAGATGGTGCCAAGGCCTCAACGGGAAAGACCAATGCAGCATTTGCAGACTGGAACGAAAGTAAGCTCACATCTGATTCAACCTTAAACAATCTGCAGGTTTTGTCAGGAGGAAAAGTCCAAGTTTCGGGTGCATCATCGCTTAACAAACGACAGGTTTTGGAACTTCAAAAGGCTTGGGGTCAAAAATCAAATCTTGCGGAGGGTACACTCAGCTTTACGGAATCAAAGTCCGACGTTAATGAAATAAAGGATCGTTTGACTGTCAAGGTTGCAAATGAAATAGGAGCAACGTCTTTCCTTTCTCATTCTTTAGATGGAAGAGAACAGCAGTTAAGTTCAACGAATACGGCTATTTCGGATATTGTTTCAGGCCCTAAAGCGATAGTCGTGGGAACAGGGAGTTCCAGTTTAAAGAGTGGTTTCGGCTTTAAAGCAATTGAATACACAACTGGTGTTACGGTTAACAGCGGATCAGAACTGCGTCTTTTTGGCACAAGGAGCAACCCCGATGACTATCTTATTCGAAACGGAAGTATTCCAGGGAGCGCTTCTGTTGCCGGAACCCTGACTTTGGGTTTGCCGTATAGTTTCTCAGACGTTAAATATGGGAAAGCAGAAGAATATGGCGGTAGGCTTGACTCCTTAAACCTAGTTGGATCTCTTTCCGTTGTAAAAGGATCATATCGTATAGACAGCCTCCAAGGCACAGGCTCCGTTTCAACTTTTTCTGGTTCTAATTCAAAATTGAGTATTGGAGAAAGTTCAGGAACGATCAGTGTTTCTCTGACGCCGACTACTACCTTGGAACTTAAAAATTCTGGTACTGCAGCGCAAACACTGCAAGACATCCGTTCTAACAGCGGATCCATTAAAAGTCTTCAAGGTAATTATTCTGTCAGAAATATTTCATCACCTACTTCTCAAACAAATGTTGCACTTGAGGTGGGTTCAGAGGATACCAATTCTTCTTTGGCGGCCAACAACATTACGTTGGTCGGCAGCGCGACAGTTTTCGGAAACTCTAAACTCATCTCTGGAACCCCGGTAGTTGTCAAGCACTTTAGGATAAAGTTTTTCTTTAGTCTTGCGAAGCAAGACCTGTTTC
>PPYE01106621.1_pt1 | contig 30053 bp, 38 predicted proteins | sample 1559881 | NCBI WGS metagenome assembly PPYE01 (sample SAMN08240022, study PRJNA423297) | Human gut metagenome, whole genome shotgun sequencing project. | reverse complement strand
CTGATCTACGACTGGCTGCACACGCACTACAGCGGAAACGGCTTCAAGTTTGCAATCGTAATTGACCTGAGTATCGACTGCGACTATGAAGAGCCGACAGAAACGTTGGTCTACTTTCTGGATGAGATCACAGAAGAAGTGCTGGATTATGCCGGATTGAAGCTTGCAAATGAAGATGAAACATGAAAGAGGAGGAATGAATCATGGAAACCCAGAAGAAACACATCGAGTTTCACATCAATATCGACGAAGCAGCGGATCGGCTGAATGTGCAGATCGTCGCAGAAAAGCCGACTGTGGGCGAAATGCTCACGTGCCTTCTCGGTACTGTAAAATGTGTTGCAACGACTGTCGCTGAAAATAGAAGCGAGGACACGCAGAAGACACTACACAGCTTTGCTACCATGGTTTTGAAGCTGGCGGACGAAATGCAGGACGAGGAGGAAAACCAATGATCCTCAAAATGACTGCCGAGGAGTACAACGGCGTGATAAAGTATCTGCTGTCCCTGCCGATGAGTAGGGCGGACTTCCCGATGCTGGAACATCTCTATGCCGACGGCGGTATCCCAGAGGTACTCGAACCGGTCAAGGACTTACGTGCCAGAGTGGCGATGAATGCCGTTAAGGCGAAGTGTGATGAAAACACGGTGAAAGGAGAGAAATTCTATGAACATCAGAGATTTTTTGCAAATCCAGTCGTTGCCGCAGCAGCTGCGCCTTTTTGATGAGGAGGTGTGACTATGCGAAACAGGCCAAAAGAAGCGACTTGCCAAGACTGCGGCACTGTCTACATCAAAAATAGCAGTGCCCAAGTACGATGTGCTGCATGCAGTGCAGTTCGCAAGCGGCAGAAGCACAAAGAGCAGCAAGCAAGATACCGAAGCCGGTGGTATAGCAGCGAAGCAAAAGATGCAAAGAAAAAGAAGCAGACAAGCCAGAGTGATGCCAAAGAGGCAGCGAAACGGCTTGCAGATAACATCAGAAGGGCAGATGCTGCCGGATTGTCTTACGGCATGTACATGGCAAAAAAATTCCGCACTGGCGGCAACCAGCACGGAAACAAAGCATAAAAATAAAAAAATCAACAGGTATATTATACCACAAACGGGAGGAAATGTCAAGATGAAAAACAGTGAAGTGAAGAAGATGCAAGCACTGAGCATTCGCAGAGATGATGTGGTGTCCGACGAAAACTGGTTCCAGATGATGCGGGACATTTTTTTCGGATACGAGAACGAAGTAATGTGGGAGAAAGCGGCAGAGCAAAAGTTGAAAGAAGATGCCGAAGCAGAGGAGGCGTGCAAGCGTGGATAAGAAGAAAATCATTGATTCCGTGCAGGAAATCACGCGTCTGGCGATGATTATCAACGAATCACAGGAAACCAAAATGCAGGTGTTTGTTAGCGTTTCGCCGCACGTTTCCGAAATTGAGTTGCAAATTTATCCGGATGGATGGATATACGTCGGAGACAGATCAACGGAGTACTTCGTGTTACGTGCATCTTACAAAAACTTCAGAGGGAAATATTACAACAAAGAGCTGATTCCAATCGAATTCGGAGGAATCGAAACATTTGAGCATGTTTCCTGTGATGTAAAAAGCCTATTGCAAGAAATCCGTAATCTGGCAAAAAAGAGGTGAAGAATTTTGGTTAAAACCGTGATCGAGCACGTCAACGACTGCGTAGGCTGCCCGCCGGAAACAGGCTGCATGGGGCAAGCCTGCCCGTATCACCCGCGTGATGAAGAACGGGAAGTGCTGGTGTGCGACGAATGCGAACAGGAAACAGAGGAACTCGTCTGCCTGCCGTGCTATGACAGCGACCTGTGGCTGTGCGAGGACTGCATGGACACACTGGTGGACGGGTTGCTGCTGCGGAAGAAAGGAGAGGTTCTGACATGACCAATCGGGAATATCACGCAGACCCCGCGATCTCCAAGTCTGATCTGGATCAGATACACCGTTCGCCGCTGCACTGGCAGTACCGCAAAGCCCACCCGCCGGAGCAGACACCGACACTGCTGGTCGGCTCGGCTGTCCACAAGATGATACTGGAGCCGTCCGGATTTGCAGACGAATTCGCCGTCGCACCGGAAACCGACCGCCGCACCAGAGTCGGCAGGGAAGCGTATCAGGCGTTTCAGGAATCCGCCGCCGGAAAGACGGTCATCACGCCGGAACTATACCGGCTCTGCACCGACATGGCGGAGGCGTTGCACCACTGCCAGACTGCAAGACAGCTGCTCACCGGCGGCAGGGCGGAACAGTCCTTTTTCTGGGACGATGCCCGCACCGGAATCCGCTGCAAATGCCGTCCCGACTATCTGCGTGACGGGTTCTGCGTGGACTACAAGACCACACAAGATGCCTCTCCGGAGGCGTTTCAGAAGGCGGCATACCGGTACCGCTATCCTGTGCAGGCGTACTGGTATCTGCACGGACTGGGGAAAAACGGTCTGTCCGGACTGGACTTCGTGTTTATCGCACAGGAGAAAGAACCGCCGTATGCGGCCGCCGTGTACTATGCGGACGAGTTGTTCCTGCAACTGGGACAGCAGGAGGCGGCTGCGGACTTGGAAACACTGGCGAAGTGCAGAAGCACCGGCATCTACAGCGGCTATCCGGAGGAGATTTTGCCGCTGACACCGCCGAAATTCGCCCTCAGAGATCTGATGTAAAGGAGTATCACACATGGAAAATCATGCATTGGCAAGCAACCCGTTTGCCGCACCGAAAAAGCACGACCACACCAATCAGGGCACCGTGGAGATCGAATCCAGCAAGGCGGTGGCAGAGGCACAGGGCAAGCTGGTGATCGCAAAGCGGTTCCCGCGGGACGAGATCACCGCCTATGAAAAGCTGATGACCGCTTGTTCCCGCCGGAACTTTGCGGAAAAGGCGACCTACAGCTATCCCCGCAGCGGCAGCACCATCAGCGGTCCGTCCATTCGTCTGGCGGAGGAAGCGGCACGGTGCTGGGGAAACGTGGACTTCGGCATCAAGGAACTGTCCCAGAAAGACGGGGAATCGGAGATGCTGGCGTACTGCTGGGACATGGAAACCAACGTCATGTCCAGCCAGCAGTTTGTGGTGCATCACACCCGCGACACCAAGAACGGCATCCAGAAACTGACGGCACAGCGGGACATTTACGAGAACAACGCCAACATGGCAGGGCGGCGGCTGCGTGCAAGGATTCTGGCAATTCTGCCGCCGGACATCATCGAAGCCGCTGTGGAACAGTGCCGCAAGACGCTTGCCGGAAACGCAGACGTGCCGCTGGAAGACCGTATCCAGAACATGGTGGCGGCATTCAAAAAGCTGAGTGTCCGTCGGGAGATGCTGGAAAAGCGTATGGGGCATGACGTGTCCCGCATGACCATGGAAGAACTGGTGGAGTGCATCGGCATCTACAACTCTATCAAGGACGGCAGCACCCGACCGGCAGACTGGTTTGATGCTGTCGCCGACACCGGCAAGACCGATGCTGTCAACGAGAAACTGAAAGGGGAACAGAGCCATGCAGACAGCGTTTAAGGACGGCAGCGTTATGGTGTGCGGCACACTGCCGAAAGATGCCGTGTACAAGACCGTGGGGCAGAACAGCAGCAGTCTGACCACGTTCGGGGTAAAGGTAGGCGAAAAGCCATCGCCGGACGTGAACCGGAAAGCTGATGCCGTGTGGTGCAACTGTGAGTGCTGGCACAGCGTCGCCAGAGCCGCACAGCATCTCCGGAAAGGGGACACCGTGCTGTGCGTGGGAAAGGTCAAGGTGGAGCAGTGGAACGGCAAAGACCTGAAAAAGCTGGTGTGTGAGTTCGTGATGCCCATGCCCCAGAATCCGCCCCAGCCGGCAGGCTCTCCGCCACCGCAGGCAGCCGTGGGAAACCTCTCGGACTATGAGGAACTTCTCTCCGACGGTAACCCGTTCTGACCGGAAATGTAAACTTATACCGTATATCCTGTAAATTCGAGTTCATAGTTGCACATCGGTGTGCAACTTTCCCCCTCTGAGAGCCTATTTATGGAGGGACATTGCAGCCGCCTCTGAAAAGGTGCCTTAAAAAGCCGCCCCTTTAGGGGAGGCTGTAATACAAAGAACACCCGAAAAAAATCGGCGGCATTCGTCCCTATCCTCACCAAGAAAGGGCGATACAGGATTGTACAAAATCAAAGGAAGTGATGCCATGGACAGCGAGATGCTGACCTACATTCAAAAGCAGAAGGAGAAGTACCGGAACTTTTCCTGCGGCACCGCCGAAGCGGTGACAGAGGTGCTGTCGGACATCGTGCTGTTGAACGGGGATGATTCCCAGAAGATCAACGGGGCGATCGCTGCACTGCGGCAGTCCGCCATTGACAAGGGGAAAAAGGACATCTTCGACCGCTGCTATCGGCTGACCGTGCAGGGGCTTGCGGCATACATCGCCGAGCACCGCCTGACGCTGCGGCTGTGGTACACGCGGGAGGACTTCCTCAACACGGAAGAACCCTATCGGGAGGCGTTCCAGACAAAGGGGGCATTCCAGAAAGCCCAGCGGCTGGAACAGCTGGCGTACAATGCCAACGCCGTGGGCTTCACCAAGTTCCAGAGCGTGTACAAGAACTACGCCAAGGCACAGCGGTATATGAACGTGGGCGGCGATCCCAATATGCAGAACCCCACGGCGTTCCCGAACCAGCCTCTGGAACTGGACGGCGGCGAGTGGACGTGCAGCGAGGACGGCGTGCAGCAGAACATGGAGGGCATGCCCATCATCGCCTGCCCGCACCCGATCATGCCGGTGGAACGGCTCATCAACATCGACACCGGCGAGGAAAAGCTGAAAATTGCCTTCTGCAAGGGCAGACGGTGGCGGTATGCGGTCTACGGCAAGGACGTGCTGTTTGTGGCGAACAAGGTGACACAGCTGTCCTCCATCGGCGTGGCAGTGACCTCGGAAAACGCCAAGGCACTGGTGAAATATCTGTGCTACATCGAAAACCGGAACTATGACATTCTGCCGGAGCGAAACAGTGTGGGACGGCTGGGGTATGTGGGGGACGACAATGTATTTTCCCCGTACCAGCCCGACCTGACCTTTGACGGCGAGAGCAACTACAGCGAGATGTACCGGGCAATTCGTCCCCAGGGCAGCTATGACGTGTGGCGGGAAACCGCTGTCCGCTGCCGGCAGGAGAGCCGCACGGCACAGATCCTGCTGGCGGCTTCCTTTGCCAGTGTGCTGCTGGGGCATATCGGAGCACTGCCGTTTTTCGTGCACCTCTGGGGCGTGGAATCCGGCACGGGCAAGACTGTGGGGCTGATGCTTGCGGCGAGCGTCTGGGGCGACCCGATGCTGGGGCGGTATGTGCAGACGTTCAACGCCACGCAGGTGAGCCACGAACGCACTGCCGGCTTTCTCCACAACATTCCCCTGTGCATCGACGAGCTGCAGCTGTCCAAGGACAGCCACGGCAAGAGCCGGTTCGACGTGTACCAGCTGGCACAGGGCGTGGGCAGAGGACGGGGCAACAAGGCAGGCGGCATTGACCGCACACCCACATGGTCGCTGTGCATTCTGACCACGGGCGAATCTCCTATTGTCCAGAGCGGAGCCGGAGCCGGTGCGGTGAACCGTGTCATTGACATTGAGTGCCGTGCCGCAGAATCGGTGGTGCAGGACGGCGTTTCCGTTTCGGCGACGGTGAAACAGCACTTCGGCCACGCCGGAAAGGCATTTGTCGAGGGACTGACACCGGAGCGGATCGAGGCGACAAAGGCGTACTACACCCGGCAGTTTCGGGAACTGTCCACACGGGACACCACGGAGAAACAGGCAATGGCGGCTGCGGCGATTCTGGCGGCGGACAAGCTGGCGGACGAGATCGTGTTCCATACGGGGAAGTGGCTGACAGCGGACGAGATCGCAGCGTTTTTGCAGACCAAGGCCAGCGTTTCCGCCGGCGAGCGTGGCTATCAGTACATGTGCGACTGGGTGGCGGTGAACGCCAACAAGTTCGAGGTGGAACGCCGCATGATGCAGGACAGCACACCGCTGCCCACCCTCAGCGGTGAGGTGTTCGGCAGGATCGAATCCGGCTGGGCGTACATCAACAGCAGCGTGTTCCGCAGGGCAGCACAGGAAGCCGGCTATGACAGCCGTGCACTGCTGAGCTGGCTCAAGGCGAAAGGATTGATTTTGACGAGAAAGAAGAACTTAACACGAGGGAAACGGATTCACGGAATCAATACTGAGTGTGTTGTGATGCGGCTGCATCAGGATAACGGGGACGAAACCGATGTTCGGGACGTGTCCGAAACGGAATTGCTTTGAATGTGGGGTGATTTTGCAATGGCGTGGGGCTGCTTGTGGGGGCGAAATGTGTTAAAAAAGTACGCAGTTATGGGCGTGTGGGGTTGTGGGGCTGTTTTCCCCCATATATATACGATTTTATTTTCAGATATTCTGAACAGGAAAAACATTTTTTCTATATAGGAAAATGTGCGAATTAGCCCCACAGCCCCACAACAACCATTTTTGACTGGAAATTGCGTGGTTTTTCTTGTGGGGGTGTATCCCCACAGTATCCCACAACCCCCACAGTGATAGATATTGTAACTTTTAAAACTTTTCAAAAATAGCCTCCCCTGAAAGGGGAGGGGGACCAGCGAAGCTGGTGGAGGGGTTTTCGTGGAATCTTTTGCTTTACGTGATAGATTTCACGGAAGTACCCCTCAGTCAGCCTGCGGCTGCCAGCTCCCCTGAAAGGGGAGCCTGATTGACTGAATGAAACCAGAAAGGAAAATGCTTATGCAGTTAAGACCTTATCAACAGGAATGTATCGACATTTTGGAACGCAAGCCGGACGGGCGGTATCTGGTGCAGATGGCGACCGGTCTGGGCAAGACGGCGACCTTTACCCACCTGCCGCGGCACGGGGACGTGCTGCTGCTGTCCCATCGGGAAGAACTGGTGCGTCAGCCCCTGCGGTATTACACCGGCTGCCGCACCGGCGTGGAAATGGCTGGGGAATCCTCCAGACCCTCTGACGAGGTGGTTTCTGCCAGCGTGCAGAGCCTTGTCCACCGGCTGGAACGGTTCGAGCCGGAACGCTTTCACACCATTATTGTGGACGAGGCACACCACGCCGCAGCATCTACCTACCGGAAAGTGCTGGACTACTTCACGCCACACAAAGTCATCGGGTTCACGGCAACCCCGAACCGTTCTGACAAGGCACGGCTCAGCGACGTGTTTGACGAGATCGTGTTCCGGCGGGATCTGCGGTGGGGCATTTCGCAGGGCTATCTCTGTGACATCTTCTGCCGCCGCATCGACATCGGCTATGACCTGCGGCAGGTGCACACCCGCAACGGGGACTATGCACCGGGGGAACTGGACGAGGCAATGGCAGGCACGGAAGATGCGGTGGCAGAGGCGTACCGGAAATATGCCAAGGGTGCAACGCTGATCTTCGCCGCCAGCGTCCGCCATGCGGAACAGATCGCCATGCGGATCGACGGGGCAGTAGTCGTCACGGGAAAAACGCCCAACCGGAGCGAGATCATCCGGCGGTTCACGGCACGGGAAATTCCCTGTCTGGTGAACTGCATGGTATTCACCGAGGGGACGGATATGCCGCTGGTGGAAACGGTCATCATCGCCAGACCGACCCAGTCCGACAGCCTGTATGCCCAGATGGTGGGGCGGGGGCTGCGGCTGCACCCCGACAAGGACAAGCTGACGCTCATGGACTGCGTGGGCGTGACAGGCAAGGCACACCTCTGCACCGCACCCACGCTGCTGGGCGTAGATCTGTCCCAGATTCCCCAGAGCCGGCAGCAGGAAGTGGAGGGCTTGCTGTTCGAACTGCCGGAAAAGGCGGAACTGGCTTCGGACTGCCCTCAGAGCTGGATCCGGAACACGCAGATCGTGGAGCTCTGGGCAAAACAGCAGCAGTACGACACCCGAGGGATACACTTTTTCCGCATGCCGGACGGCAGGCTGGTGTGCAGCCTGAAAGACCGGAAAAAGCTGGTGATTCCCTGTCAGGACGAACTGGGGAACACGGTGTACGGCGGCAGGGCAATGCCCATGCAGGAGGCAATCGACAAGGTGTATCAGGAATTGCTGACGGACTATCCAGACCAGCGGTATCTCTGGGACTTGTCCCGTGCCAAGCGGTGGGGAACGGCTCCGGCAAGCGAAAAACAGGTGGAGCTGATCCGGAAAAAGTGCAGGAAGTATCCGGTGGACTGTGGCGGGCTGACGAAACTGCAGGCATCGCAGATCCTGAACCGGCTGATGATGAGGTGAGAAAATGGCAAATATGACAGAAGACCAGATCCAGCAGGCGGTGATCCGCTGGTCTCAGCAGGCGAGCGTCCGGAAGATGTTTCCCCAGCTGGCACTGCTGTACCACATTCCCAACGAGCGAAAGTGTACGCCCCAGCAGGGTGCAAGGCTGAAACGCATGGGGGTGAAATCCGGTGTGCCGGACTTGCATCTGCCTGTGGCGAGGGGCATGTATCACGGGCTGTATCTGGAGATGAAAACGGAAAAGGGCAGGGTGTCCGCCAATCAGGCGTGGTGGCTGGAACGGTTGCGGGAGAACGGCTGCTGCTGTGTGGTCTGCCGCAGCTGGGAAGATGCCGCACACATGCTGGTGACCTATCTGACAGAGGGCAGAGCCGATGACTGAGAGAGAAATTGAAGTCCTTGCGGCAAAGAACGCACCTCTGCCGGACGGGCTGGACGTGCCGGAACGGTACCTGTTCCTCTGCCTGCGGTCGCTGTACGCCCAGTTTCGGGCAGGGACGGTAGACAGGCAGCAGGCGAAACGGGAAAAGACGGAGATCGTCAGCGGATACGAAGCGTTCCGGCTGCGGTGGAAGATCACACAACAGGATATGCGGATCCTGCGGGAGGTGCAGCTGACCGGGGACTATTACCGGAAGGACGGCTGCCCGAAGTGCCGGGAGCTGTATGACCGGTTGTGTGGGGTTGGAAAGGAGTAGACAATGATAGACCAGGAAACAAGACAGCAGTTTGAGGACGAGGTATATCTCATCTGTGGCGAGGACAAGAAAACGGCATCACGGATCATGACGGCGTTTGACACGCTGCGTGGCAAGCCCGGCGTGCTGGTTACCGAGGAACAGCTGAAGCAGATCAGGAAGAAATTTTGGAGTTCCAGCGATAATGTTCTCGGCAATGACATGATCGAAATCGACGAAGCGTATGGCATTGTGCGTGAGTGCATCGGGTGCGAGGAGGAGTGACACATGGTACAGGAATGGATAAAAACATCTGAAAAAGTTCCGACAAGTAACGGCGAATATATCATCACCTATGTGTATTGGGATCCCGGCGAATTTTGTGGTACTGTGATTGTTGGCACAGCAGAATTTGACGGAATGCACTGGACGATACACGGCAGAAGTGCATACGACGCACTTATCGGTGAGCGGTATCCAGTGATTGTGCTGATGAATGGGAGAACACCTGTCGGCACCAAAATCGATGTTGTTGCATGGATGCCGCTGCCGGAACCGTGCGGGCGTTAAACCGAGCGAAAAGACAAAACAAGGAGTGGATCTACATGGAAAACAAGCAAATCAAGAAAGCCACGCTCTGCTGGCGGTGCAGGCACGCCGTTCCCAGTGCGTCAACCGGATGTAGCTGGTCACGCCGCTTTGTGCCGGTCGAGGGCTGGACTGCGGAAAAGCACCGGCAGAGATCGAACGGCAGCGTTTACGAAACCTACTGTGTGACCAGCTGCCCGCTGTTCCAGAAGGACGGCAGAAACAGTGCCGACAGCTGCAAGGACGACACCGGCTGCATCCGCATCGCAGAGCATATCCTGCGTGGGCAGATGAACCGGTACCGCACTGCACTGGAACGCTATGCCAGAACACGGAGCGACAACGATCTGGCACAGTTCCGGTCGATCGAGCGTGACCTGCTCACGCCGTACTATGCGGCACTGACGCTGCACAGCATTGACCTGCGGGAGGTGTGCAATGAACTGCGGCAGAAGGCAGGGCTGCCGGAACTGGAGGAGATGCAATGACCATCGAAGAAAAGATCACACGCTATCGTGGTATCCCCAAGCTGATAAAAGATCTCCAGATCGACAAAGAGATCTGCACGTCTGTGAAATCGGTGCAGTTCGACAGCATCGGAGCCGCACACGGTTCTGCCGAAAATCGCACGGAACAGAAGTTGCTGCGTGCCGCAGAGATCGACGAGGAGATCGAGCAGCTGGAACAGGAACGGGATCAGCTGAAACTGGGGATTTTGCAGGAGATCAACCGTGCCATTTCTGGCGGCGGTGCAAAGGAAGTAGAAATGCGGATCATACTGAAATCGCATCTGCTGACGGGAAACAGTCTGAAGCAAATCTCCCGTTTGGTGGTGCATCGGGACTATGGTGTGACGAGAAAGATTTTTCATGAGGGGCTTGCTATGCTGGAAAAAACCTCACACAATCTCACCGAATCTCACTTGCAGTAATCCGCATTCCATGCTATACTTATACTGACGAAAAAAGCAAAACGTCGTGAGGATTTCCTTGCGGCGTTTTTTGTATGCCGTTGAAAGGAGCGTGACCGCATTGACCGAACGTCAGCGAAAATTTGCAGAATACTACGTGCAGTGCGGTAACGGCGCTGATGCGGCGAGGAAAGCCGGGTACAGCGAAAGCTATGCTGCACATCGAACCGATGAATTGTTGAGAAATGTGGAGATTGCCGCCTACATCAAACAGCTTTCCGAAGCCACCCAGACCGCACGCATCATGACGGCAAGAGACCGGCAGGAGCTGCTGTCCGACATTGCCAGGGACGAGGACAACGCCGCCGCAGACCGTATCCGAGCCGTGGACACGCTGAACAAGATGACGGGGGAGTACACCACAAAGGTGGAGGCATCGGTGCAGAAAAATCCGTTTGCAGAACTCACCACAGAAGAACTGCGGAAAGTGATCGGCAGTGGATAAGCGGCTGATCGTGCTCGGTGCGAAGGCGGAACTGGCAAGGCGTGACTTTTTTGCCTATTGCAGCCTGATGGCACCTGACTTTTATCAGCCTGACCGGCAGTATCTTGTGCGGCTGTGCAGGGAGTTTCAGGTGTTCGTGGAATCTGATGACGAGGTGATGATCGTGAATCTCCCGCCCCGTCACGGCAAGTCCAGAACAGCCGGTCTGCTGGTGGAGTGGGTTCTCGGCCGCGACCCGTCCCAGAAGATCATGACAGGCTCTTACAACGAAACGCTTTCCACCATGTTTTCCAAGAATGTGCGGAACGCGATCTCCGAGCAAAAGGCGGACTTGTACATACCGGTGTACGCCGACGTGTTCCCCGACACCCGCATCAAGCACGGCGACGGGGCAATGAACCTGTGGAGCTTGGAGGGCGGCTATAACAACTACCTTGCCACATCTCCCACCGGCACGGCGACCGGCTTCGGGGCATCGCTGATGATTATTGACGACCTCATCAAAAACGCCGAGGAAGCCAACAACGAACTGGTGAAAGAAAAGCACTGGGCTTGGTTTACGGATACGATGCAGTCCCGCCTGGAGGAAAACGGAAAGCTGCTCATCATCATGACACGCTGGGCGACAGACGACCTGGCAGGGCGGGCGTTGGAGCACTACCGAAAGTCCGGTGCAAAGATGCGGCACGTCTGCATGAAGGCGTTGCAGGATGACGGCACAATGCTGTGCGACGGAATCCTGTCAAAAAAATCCTATCTGGCAAAGACGAGTGCTATGGGGAAAGAGATCGCCGCCGCCAACTATCAGCAGGAGCCCATGGACATCAAGGGCAGACTGTACACCAGGATTCAGACGTACACTGCACTGCCGGTGGACGAAAACGGGGCATCCCTGCTCCAGTATCTGCTGTGCTACACCGATACCGCAGACGAGGGCAGCGACTACCTGTGCAGCATCTGCTACGGCGTGTACAACGGCACGTACTACGTGCTGGACGTGCTCTATACCAGTGCACCCATGGAAACCACCGAGCCGCAGACTGCACAGATGCTGACCGAGCACCGCATTGGCTGTGCGATCATCGAATCCAACAACGGCGGCAGAGGGTTCGCCAGAAACGTGGAACGGGAATGCCGGAAGCTGGGGAACCGGCACACGAAAATCACGTGGTTTCACCAGCATAAGAACAAGACTGCACGGATTTTATCCAACAGCACCGGCGTGATGCAGAACGTGCTGTTTCCGGTGAACTGGGCAGACCGCTGGCGGGATTTTGCCGGTGCGGTGCTGTCCTATCAGCGTACCGGAAAGAATGCCCACGACGACGCACCGGACGCATTGACCGGAGTATATGAAAATCCCAGGCCGCTTGGCATGTGGCTTGTGTAGGAGGTGAAAGAATGCTTCACATCGGAGAAATACAAACGCTGCTGAACACGGCATACGGAGATCCGCAGAAGGCACAGGCACGCATCGGGCGGCAGTACTACCATGCCCGCCATGCGATACAGAACTACCGCCTGTTTTACTACGATGCCCATGGAGAACTGCAAGAGGACAAAACCAGAAGCAACATCAAGATCTCGCACCCGTTTTTCACGGAACTGGCAGATCAGGAAGTGCAGTATCTGCTCAGCAACCGTGACAGGATCGTGGTCGCCGAAGATGACCGGCTGCAAAAGGAACTGGACAGCTACTTCAACGAGAACGACCGCTTTCGGGCGGAACTGGCAGATGCCTGCACAGATGCGGTGGTCTGCGGCTGGGGCTGGCTGTACGCCTATATGAACGCAGACGGCAAGCTGGCGTTCCAGTGTGCCGATGCGTTGGCTGTGGTGGAAGCAGACGGCAGGTACACTTCTGACGGCAGGGACTACGTGCTGTACCGGTATCCGCAGCGGACAGACATGTACGGGCAAACGGTGTACAAGGTGCTTGTCATGGACGACACGCAGACGTGGACGTATACGCAGCCGGACAGCGGCACGATCACGCTGGACGAACCGGAAAACGGGATCCCCAATCCGCGGCCGCATGTGCTCTACAAAAAGGGCAATTCCGACGACACCTACTTCGAGGGGCTGGGCTTTCTGCCGTGGTTCCGCATCGACAACAACCGCGAACGCGTTTCGGGGCTTCAGCCGGTGAAGTCGCTGATCGACGACTATGACCTGATGTCCTGCGGGCTGTCCAACAATTTGCAGGACGCGGCGGAGTATCTGGTGGTCGTGTCCGGATACGGCGGCACGGACATGACGGAACTGATGCAGAACATCAAGACCAAGAAGGTGATCGGCACCGGCGAAAGCGGCGGGGTGGATATGAAAACGGTAGAAGTGCCCTATGAAGCCCGCAAGGTCAAGCTGGAACTGGACAAAGAGAACATCTATCAGTTCGGCATGGGCTTCAACGCCGCACAGGTCGGCGACGGCAACATCACCAACGTGGTCATCAAGTCCCGGTACGCCCTGCTGGACATCAAGTGCGGCAAGCTGGAAACACACCTGCGGCAGATGATGGGCGGCATCATTGACGTGGTACTGCAGCAGATCAACAAGGACAAGGGGACGGCGTTCACCCGTGCCGACGTGAAAATGGACTTCACAAGAACCTGCATCACGAATGAATCCGACAACGCGGCGATCGACAGTGCGGAAGCTGCCGCCGTGCAGACCAAGGTCAGCACCCTGCTTGCCGCGGCGGCACAGCTGGGCGTGGAAGCCGTATTGCAGCCGCTGTGCAAGGTACTGGAGCTGGACGAGGCAGAGGTGCGGAAGTCGCTGGAACAGACGGACGGTGCACAGCTGGACAGCCTGATGCAGCAGCTGGAAGAAGGTGCGGCAGATGACACCGGCACAGAAGCAGACCACGCAGTATGAGCTGCTTTCCGAGAAAAAAGTCATGGAGCAGCTGGAACGGTCGTATCAGAAAGCACTGGAAGATGTCAAGGACAGGCTCCGGCAGCTGGACGAACGGACGGATGAGGAAAACCGGCAGGCTGTCGCCTACCAGAAAGCGTTTCAGCAGGGCTTGCAGAAGCAGCTGGAACGCATTCTCGGAAAGCTGCACAGCAAGACGTACCGCACTGTGCAGGGGTACTTGCAGGACTGCTATCTCACAGGGCACACGGCGGTGCTGTACGAACTGCAAAGCGACGGGCTTCGGCTCTCGCTGCCAGTTCCGCAGGATAAGGTTTATCAGGCTGCCGTCAACGACACAAAGCTTGTAAAGCCGCTGTATGACAGCATCGGCGAGGACTTTGCCGGACTGAAAAAGCACATCACCGACATTGTTTCCGCCGGCTTTGCATCTGGTGCAAGCTACGGGAACATGGCGAACCAGATCACCGGCAAAATGATCGGCAACTATGCCACTATGCGTGGCGGGGCACTGGGACGGGCGAAGCTGATCGTCCGCACCGAGGGAAACCGCATCGCCAACGCCGCCAGACTGGAAGCCGCCAGAGCCGCGAAGCAGCAGGGAGCAGATCTGGTGAAGCAGTGGGACAGCACCATGGACAAAAAGACACGCCCGCACCATGTACAGCTGGACGGACAAGTCCGCGAACTGGACGAGCCCTTTGAGGTGGACGGCAGAAAGGCACAGGCACCCGGCAAGTTTGGCATTGCGTCCGAGGACATCAACTGCCGCTGTCACGCCTACAGCCGTCCAAGGTGGGCAGTCAGAGCTGACAGCGATTACAAGTATGACAACCAGCACAGAGCCCTTGTGAAGGTTTCCAGTGAATCCTACGCGGCATATCGTGCGGGATACGTGCAGGAAACAGCGGGGAAACCGGACGGAACAGTTCCGGTTCCTGCGGGGCATGCTGTGGAAGTTGCACCGCCTGCAACAAAGGACAACGGCGGTACGGGAAAGACGTATCGGGCGGAGAAAATCGGCGGAAAGGCGTTGACTTCGGGCGGCGATGGTGGTATAATAAAGGCAAGTGGTATACGGGTCAACCTGCAATTGTTTGCAAATAAAAATATTGCCAAAATGTCCTCGGTACAACTCGAAAAATCAATCAAAGCATGGAAATCAAAAGTGGAAGAACACAGAGAAAAAATTTCTGCTCCAGAAAAATTTTATCCTGATTGGGATTCGTTTGATGAAAGATACAAATTGGGTAACATCAAACACTGGCAAAAAGAAATAGACAATTTCAAGACGGACATATCAAGAGCCGAAGAAGAATTGAAAAAGAGAGGCGATTTAAATGGATAAAGAGCAATTTGATGCAATGAAGTTTTTTATAGCCGATTTTTTCGAGGAAATATCAAAAAGAAAAAAAGAAGCTGATGCCGACATGAAAAAAGACGGTTCTGATCTTTTTGTTAGCGGAAGAGCATTAGCATACAATGAGATATTAGAAATTCTTCAGAACAGACTTGATGTATATGGAATTGAAGTCAAACGTTAGAAGATGGAATTGATTCATGTATATGAGCATGAAAGTTTATTGAAATTATCGACTAAGACATCTCAAAATAGTATGTTTTTTGAGAGATAAAACTGAACACAAGAAAAAGCATCTCAAACGAGGTGCTTTTTTCATGCCTGAAAGGAGAAAGAACATATGTTTGAAAGCTATATCGGCACAAAAAGGATTGATGCAGAACCTATGACAAGAGGTGAATATGCCAAGCTTAGCGGCAGAAACTCTATCATGACAGAAAATGGCGAATCTGAAACTGATGAGGGTTATCGTGTTCGCTATGGGGACGGCTACGAATCATGGTCTCCGAAAGCAGCATTTGAAACGGCTTATAAAAAGTCTGGAGGAATGAACTTCGGTCACGCTATTGAGTTGCTTAAACTTGGTTGTAAAATGGCTCGAAAAGGCTGGAACGGCAAAAGTCAGTACGTCGAGCTTGCAACAAATATCTCTTACAAAAACGCAAACGGTGAAATTATCAACTGCGAACATGAAGCTATTGGGAACAAGGCACTCGCATTTGTGGGGACAAGTGGTATTCAAATAGGCTGGCTTGCAAGTCAGGCTGATATGCTGGCGGAAGATTGGTGCATCGTAGAGTAATCACTGCCCCGACCACGGGCAAAAACTGGCGGAGGGCGGAAAACAAGAACAATTCAGCCAGCGGGTACGGCGTTCTTATTTGTAAAATCAGCATCTGAGCAATCAGGTGCTATTTTTATACCCAAATTACGAAAGGACTGATTCAAATGGCAGATGAACCGAAGAAGAATCCGGCACAGCCGCCTGAACCGGACGCATCGCCGCCGGAAAAGACTTACACAGCGGCAGAGTACAATGCGTTGCAGGTGCAGCTGCAACAGGCACAGGACGCATTGCGGCAAGCCCAGAAGCAGACCAAGGCGGACAACGCCGCCAAGCAGGCACAGGAGAACACCCGTGTTACCGCACTGGAAGCGGAACTCGCCAAGGCGAAGCTGGACGCGGCGGTACAGGTGGCACTGCTGAAAGCCGGAGCACTGGACACGGACTATCTGGCGTACAAGCTCCAAGGCATGGACGGCGTGGCTCTGGACGACAAGGGCAATCTGACAGGCTGGGACACCACGCTGGAAATGCTGAAATCCCAGTATCCGACGCAGTTCGCGGCAGCAGAGAAAAAGCAGATACTGGAACAGAAGCTGCCGGACAACAGCGGCGGCTCTGCGGTAACTGCTGATGCGTTTGCAAAGATGTCCTACGCCCAGCGGCTGGACTTGTACAAGAACGACAAAGACACATACGACACCCTGACCGGTAGAAAAGGAGAATAACCATGGCAGAAACAACAACCATTCAGGACCTTGTAAACCCGCAGGTCATGGCGGATATGATCTCCGCCAAAATCACCAGCAAGATCGTCGTCACTCCGTTCGCAAAGGTGGACACCACCCTGCAGGGCGTACCGGGGGACACGATCACCGTGCCGCAGTACAGCTACATCGGCGATGCGGTAGACGTTGCCGAGGGCGTAAAGGCAGACACCGTAAAGCTGCAGACCGGCACCACCACCGTAAAGATCAAGAAAGCAATGAAAGCGGTGGAACTGACTGACGAATCTGTGCTGGCGGGCTACGGCAATCCGGTGGCAGAAACCAACAACCAGCTTGGAAAGGCGATCGCCGCAAAGGTCGATGCCGATGCCATGGCTGCATTGCAGGGAGCACAGCTGACCTATGACGGCAGTGCGGCGGCGATCAAGTACGCCGGCATTGTGGACGCCATTGACGTGCTGGACGAGGAAGTGAACACGGACAAGGTCATCTTTGTCCACCCGAAGCAGGTGACACAGCTGCGGAAGGACAGCGACTTCCTCAGTGCGGACAAGTATAAGGACGGCGTTATGCTGACCGGTGAGATCGGCATGGTGGCAAACTGCCGCGTGGTGCCGTCCAAGAAAGTGCCGCTGCACAGCGAGTGGTATTCCTTTGATGAAAGCGGCACGGCGGCGACTGAGGGGAACATCGCGGAGATCCGGAAAACCCTGCCCGCTGCAAAGGTCGGCGACAAGGTCACAAAGTCCACCACGGCGTGCTACTTCTGCCCCATCGTCAAGCTGAATCAGGACGACGAAACCGAGGACGACACTGCCGCACTGACCATTTACCTGAAGCGTGACACCAACGTGGAGATCGAACGTGCAACACTGGCGAGAAAGACAGACATCAGTGCAGACCGGTTCTATACGGTGGCACTGTCTGACACTTCCAAGGTGGTACTGGCGAAGTTCAAGAAGTAAGGAGTGGACACCATGCTGATGACAGTGGAGCATCTCCGGAAATTTGTGGACACCGAAACACCGGACGAACTGCTTGCGGAACATCTTGCCGCACTGGAAGCGGCGATCCGGCAGGAAACGCACAACACCTTTACAGAACGCGGCTTCCGGCACGTGACGGCGATTCAGGGCGGTGTCATGCTGACACCGAGCCTGCGGATCCTGACAGGGGACACTGTGCAGATCGACGAGCAGCTGTACACGGTGCTGCCGGACAGCATGCTGTCACCTGCTCCGGCGGATACCGATTCTGCGGTGCTGCACCGTGTAGCATATCCGCCGGACGTGGTAATGGGGTGTGTGGACATTCTGCGGTACAAGCTTAGCAGGGCGGGGCAGAACGCCGCCGACAGGGCGGGAATCGCCTCGGAAACCATCAGCCGGCATAGCGTGACCTTTTCCGGAGAGGACGCTTACAGCGGCATTCTGGGCGTTCCGGAACGGCTTGTCAGATTTCTGGACAGATACCGGAAAGCGAGGTTTTGACCATGTACGGACGGATCGGCGGGAATACCGATGCACAGCTTGTGCGGCTGAAATCTGTCGTCAACGCGATCGGAGAATCCGAGCCGCAGGAAAAACCAGCGGTCACGCTGCACGGCTGGCTGGACATGACCGGCGGGGACAGCCGGTATACCACATATCACGCCAAAACCGAAGAAGCCACGCATGTGTTTGTGGCGGACTGGGTGCAGCTGCCGGAGAATTGCTCTCCGGAAAACTGCCGCCTGCTCTGCGGCGGAAAGCGGTATGACGTGCTGCAAATCGATAACCCTATGGGCATGGCAGACGGTTCCCAGCTGGAGATCTATCTGCGGTATACGGGAGGTGCGGCACAGTGCTGGAAAGCGTAACTCTGGAATCGAACATCTTACAGGCAGAGGGCTTGCTGGACGATGCGGTGCAGCAGTTTCTGACGGAAATGGGCGCACTGCTTGCGGCAGATGCGGCGGCGATGTCCCCGGTGGACGAAGGACAGCTGAAAGGATCGTGGGACTATGTGGTAGACATAGCGGAGCATTCCGTCACCGTCGGCAGCAGTCTGGAAAACGCCGTCTGGAATGAGTTCGGCACAGGCACTCATTCGGCAAACGGAGACGGCAGATCGTCGCCCTGGTACGTTCCCGTCGCCGGATACACCGGCAGCAGAAAGCCTGCATACAAAGGCAAGGTCACGGTGGTATACGGCAAAAACGGGGTGCGGTACTTTAAGACAGACGGCAAGGCGGCACAGCACACATTGCAGCATGCAGCAGATCAGGACTTGCCGAAAGCGGAAAAGCATCTGGCGTCATTGCTGAAACGAGGGCTATCATGACACGAGAATTGCTGGCGGCGGTAAAAGCTCGCCTGGACACAGCGGAAATACCATATCAGTATGAGACCTATCAGACTGCCGGAAAGCTGCCGTCGGTCTACTGTGTCGGACATTGCAGCAGCAGCCCGGTCACAGAAGAAAGCGGTATGCTGTCCGGGATGTTCCTGCTCACGTTGGTTGGGACGAGCTGGGATGCACTGATAACTGCCCGGGAGAGAATTTGCAGGGCGTTCCCCAGAGTCACCGGATATAGCACATCCGGTGATGATTATGCAGTGGTGCTGTTCTTTAACAGCGCTGTTGCTGTTCCGTGCGACGATGCACGGCTGAAAAAAATACAGATCAATCTGAAATACATAGAATGGAGAGTGGAGTAATATGCAGGCAGGACAACACGGCATGACCCAAAATACATTAGAGCGGATCTGGCTGGGCGCAGGGACGATCCACAAAGGACTGACGCTGACGACCGGCACCTCCGGCGGCAATGCACAGTTCAATTTTAAAGAAACGTTGTTGTGTGCGACATCCGGCGGTAACAGCCTGGAGATCACCAGCACACTGTACGATGTGCCGATCGACGGCGTAGGCGTCAAGGTATACGGCGGTGTGGTAAAGACCGGAGAGACCGGCACAATGACCATCAATGCTCTGGACATGACGCCAGAGCTGCTGAACCATGCCTTATTTTCCGATCTGGTAGAATCGCAGGGCGCAAAAGACTACCTGGTCGGCACGACCGGACAAAAGATTGAAGAAAAGCACTGGATCGACAAGCTGGCGTATGTGGGCGAAACGTTGAAAGACCGTAAGCCTATTGTCATTGTTTTCGATAAAGCCATCTGCACCAGCGGCGCAAAGGTGGACGGCAAGAGCTTTGAAGCGAGTGTGCTGCCGCTGACATTTGAGGCATACCGGCCGTATTCTGACGGCGACCGCATGACAGGTCTGAACATCAATATCTATTATCCGAAAACAAGCGCAGATGTCCAGAGCGTAGCTGCCAGCGCGGCAGCGTCCAAGTGAAAGGAGCAGGCGTATGAAGCAGGTAAATATGCGGGAACTTACCGCAGAGGATATGGGGATGCTGTTCGACATCGCATCCGCCATTGGTTCGGACGAGATCGCAGCTCTGACAGAAGATCCGGCGATCGCCGCCGCCATTTCCCGGCTCGGCAGCGGAAATTTCCGTGAGGTTGGTGCAGTAGCTGCAGCAAAGGCGGCCGCTATTATCATCCGAAACTATCGGAAGTGTGAGCCGCTGCTCCGGCAGCTGCTGGCATCGGTTACCGGGAAATCTGAGGCAGAGATCGCAAAGTCCGGCGCAGGCACATACGCTGCCATGCTGCGGCAGCTTGTCACATCGCAGGGAATGAAGGATTTTTTCACGGAATTGCTGCCGTTTGCGGCAGCGGAGACAGCATCACCGGATTCTGCGAATTGATCTGGCGGCGGTATGCTGACCCTATGGGGCTGCTTGGCGCTGCTCTCCGGCAGCATCGGTTCGCAGAGACGGTCTGCAAGATATATGAGGAATCCTCCCGGCAGCAGTGCTGGGAGTTTTTCCTGCATCAAGTGCGCGACAAGTCTTTCCAGGAATTTATGGACGGGCTACAGACCAGTTCTGCAAAAGAACAGTCTCAGCACATCCGGAAAGAAGATGTGCCGGCGCTGATCCGGCAGAATATCGCCCGGTTTGAGAAGATGCAGTTCGGTGCGGCAGAAAAAATCTATTGACGGGAGGTGAGGGAAAACGGATATTTTCAAGCTATGCGGCAAGATCGTCGTAGACAGCAGTGAAGCGCGAAAACAGCTGAAAACCACGCAGGACGATGCCGAAAAGACAGAGACGCGGATGTCTAAGGCATTCGACAAGATCGGGCAGGCGTTTGGCAAGGCGTTCAAAGGTAAAAGCGGTGACGTCTCTGACACCAAGGAATCTCTGCAGACATTAACGAAAAAGGTGGAACTACAGCGGACAACACTGGACAAGCTGAAAGACAAGTACAAGGACCTCCACAAAGAGACCGGCAAGGAATCCGATGAGGCGAAAACCTGTGCGGACAACATCAAAAAGCTAAGTTCTGAGCTGAAAAGCAACGAGAAAAAGTTGAGTCAGGCACAGAAAGCCGCCGATCAGCTGAACCGGGAACAGAAAAATCTGGACGATTCCGCCGGAAAGGCGAAAAAATCGGTCAAGGAACTGGGGGACAGCGCCAAAAACACAGAAGGCGGATTTTCCGTCATGAAGGGTGCCATTGCCAATGTATTGGCGAGCGGTTTTGAAAAGCTGATCGATCTTGCCGCAAAGGCAGGACAGGCACTTTGGGATTTTGGCAAGGATTCTGTAGAATCTGCGGCAGAGGTGTCCGCGGAAAATTCTGCCTTTGACCAGATCATGGGCAATTATGCCGGTGCTGCACAGAAAAAGATGCAGGCGGTGGCAGATGCCACCGGCGTGGTATCCACGCGGCTGACCAGCAGTATGACATCTTTAACCGCCAAGTTTAAGGGATTGGGATTTGGCGTTGAAGATGCTACAGACCTTGCAGCCAGTGGGCTGTCACTGGCTTCCGATGCTGCGGCGTTCTGGGACGTGTCACTGGAAGAATCCATGGGGCATCTGAACAGCTTTATCAACGGCTCCTATGAGGGCGGTGAAGCAATTGGGTTGTTTGCCAACGACACGCAAATGGCGGCGTATGCCGTCGAAAAGGGCGTAGTCGCGGACACCAAGGCATGGGCGAATCTGGACGAAGCCACAAAGCAGGCAACACGTCTGGAATATGCAGAAAACATGATGCAGGCTTCCGGTGCTGTCGGACAGGCGGCAAAGGAATCCACGCAGTACGCCAACGTGCAAGCCAATCTGACGGAAAAATGGCGGCAGTTCAAGGCGGAAATCGGCGAGCCGATCATGGAGGATTTCGTAATTCCTGCCATGCAAAAGCTTTCCGAGTGGATAGACATCGCACGGCAGAAATTCGAGGAGATTCAGCCGCAGATCGAGAACTTCAAGGAAAAACTCGGGGAATGGTGGGAAAAGGCACAGGAGGTTGCAGCCTTTGTGCAGGAATCTTTCCAGCCGGTCATCGATGCACTGAAAGATGCGTGGAACAACCTGAAAGATGCAGTTTCGCCGCTGACCGAACTGTTTTCCGGTTTTGTCGAAAGCGGCGGTGCGGCATCTACGGCAATGACTGTATTTTCCGGTGCTTGTCAGGTGGTGGCGGATGTGATCGGGATACTGTCCTCCCTGATAACGCCTGTAATTTCCACGATCAGCAGCACTATTGCAGAGCATCTGCCTGGCTGGATCGAGAAGATTCAAGCCATTGGCGAAAATTTAAGCTGGCTGCAACCGATCATTGCTTTGATCGGCACTGTCGTGGCGACAACAGTTTCCACCGTAGCAGGGCTGCTGAACGGGCTGTTCAACGCGATCGACGGCATTATACAGGCGATCTCCGGTGTATTCGAATTTTTGCAGGGCGTGTTCAATGTTTTTGTCGGCATATTTACAGGAGATACTGATCGTATCAAGCAGGGGTTCGGCGAAATGGGCACCGGTATTTCCAACACGTTTATGGGCTTGTGGAATACGGTTTCCGGCTATCTGACAGGCTTCCTCAATGGTGCGAAAGATACGTTCAAGGGCATCTTTGATTCTGCTTCCGAGAAGTTCAGCGGCGTAAAGGAAGTGGTTGACGGCGTTGTGCAGTGGCTGAAAGGCGTGTTCGACTTTGACTGGCATCTGCCGGACATCAAGCTGCCGGAGTTCCATTGGTCTGGTGAGTTCAGTTTAAGTCCACTGTCTGTTCCGCATTTGGACGTAGAGTGGCACGCAAAAGGCATGGTATTGAATCAGCCGACAATATTTGGCGTAAATCCGAGCAATGGAAAGATGATGGGAGGCGGCGAAGCAGGTCCTGAAGCAGTCGCCCCTATCGCCACATTGCAAGGCTATGTACAGGAAGCTGTCCGTGCCGAAAATGCCGGCGTGATGGAGCTGCTGTCTGAAATTCTGGCGGCGATACTGGACTACTTCCCGCAGCTTGTGGCGGTGTCCGGTCATGACATCAAAATCAACGGCAGAACGCTTGCGAAGCTGATCGCCTCCGACATGAGCCGCGAACTGGGCAGCCTGCAAAGCAAAGCGAGGAGAGGGGTGACATAAGATGAAAGGCATCAAATTTGACGGGAACCACTCGTATGATGCGTACCAGCTTTTTCTGAATTCCTACAGCATCGGCGAAGCGGAGCCGAACACCAACTTGGTGGAGATCCCCGGCGTAGACGGGGCTGTGGACTTTACGGAGTACTTCGGCGGCGTGACGTACAAAAGCCGCATACTGAAGATGCAGTTCACCTTTGCCGCTGACCGCTTCGGGCTGAACGCGGCATATGCAAAGCTGCAAAACGCCCTGAACGGCAAGCGAGTGAAAATCGTGCTGGACGATGACAAGGATTACTTCTACACGGGGCGTGTATCTGTCGGGGAACTCTCTCCTGACGGGCAGATCGGGGAAGTGACGCTGACGGCGACCTGCGATCCGTATAAGTACAAGAACAAGGCTAGAACAGTGACCTGCTCCGGTCACACGGTCGGAAAAGGCGTTGGTACAGCTGGTGGTACGGCTGCCACCCTGATCCACGCCTCCGTCACAAACGCCGGCGGCGTTCCTGCTGTGCCGACGTTCAACGGCGACAAGGATTTCTATGTCACAGCAACGGAGCGGCACACAGGCGGCAGCAGCGACACGTACCTGAACGAATCCGAATCGCTGCCAAGCGGGAAAGATACGGCGATCAGCGGCGTTGAGATTCCTGCTGGGGCAACGCAGGAGTTCGGGTTCTGCTGTGTCGGAGAGGGTGATCTGACAGTGACGATAAAGCTGCAGGAAAGGAGCCTGTAAGAGTGTATAAGGTCAAAGTAGATGAGAAGCTGCTGTGCTTCACCGGCAGTGTCAACGGCATGGAGTACGTCACAGATCCTGATGTGAAGCTTGTGGTCAACGGCGTGGACAGCTTTTCCTTTGCGATCTACCCGCAGCATCCGCTGTACAAAGAGATCGCATGCAAGGTGTCCCGCGTGAAGATCTGGCGGGACAGCAAACTACTTTTTTACGGAGAAGTCACGGGATACAGTCAGGACATGTATGGCATACGCACGTATGACTGCGAGGGAGCTCTGGCATGGCTGAACGACCTGCACTTTGCCTACTCGATCAGCGGGGCAACGCCCAAAGACGTACTGTACTGGTATATCAAAATGTACAACCAAAAGCTGCGGGACAAGTCGAAAAGCTTCGAGCTGGGTGATGTGACGGTACATAAGGCAATGACGCAGGACGGAACAGAAGGAACAATTGCCCGCTCCAGTGGTGTGTATCCGTCCTTCTGGGAAGAAATCCAAGACAAGCTGCTGAACTCGTTTGGCGGCATTCTGCGTGTCAGATATGTCGGCAGCGATACCTGTGCCGGATATATCGACTGGCTTGCAATTCCGTCAGGAACCTGCTCACAGGACGTGCGATATGCCAAAAATCTGCTGAACTGCGACTGGGCATATGATTGTACATCAATTGCAACTGCTGTTGTACCGCTGGGAAAGCGAAAGGACAGCAGCGGAGATAACGAAGTCCGTCTTACGATAGATAAGGCGGACGATGACGATGCCACTTTTATGATCCAGTACATGACCGGAACGGACGATCTCGTGAAATCCGGAAACATGGTCTACAGCAAATCCCGCATGGAAAAGTATGGTCTGATACAGCAGGCTATAACTTTTGATGATATTACAGATGCGGGAACGCTGGCGTACCAAGGGGCAGTGTGGCTGCGGCAGAACGGGAAAGCGGCAAGCACGATCCGTGCGGAAGCCATCGATCTGGCGGACATCGACGAAAGCGTGGAGCACTTCACACACGGTGACTATGTGCGGACAAAGCTGCCGGGGGATTCCGCGGAGAGTCTTTTTCCCATAACTGCGATTGAGATCCCGATCGCGGCACCTGAAAACGCGAAGCTGACAGTAGGCACACAGGAAAGCGGCATCACAAGCGAAAGCGGCGGGCAGGGCGGCGGCAGCATTGCAGATGCCGGCTCCGGTGCCGATGCACTGGCTCATACACACTCCAACAAGGGCGTTCTGGATAAAATCACGGAGCAGGATTACGCGGACTTCAAAGGGGCTGTCAACAAGGCACATGTCCACGCAAACAAAGACACGCTGGATAAGATCGATGAAACAGCGTGGCTGACTGTATACGGGCAGTCCCATAGGCATGATAACGAGGAAGTGCTGGACAGAATCACGGCACAGGATTACGCGAGCTTTAAAGCATCGGCAAACAAAGCCCATGTGCACGACAACAAAAGCACCTTGGACAAGATCGATGAAACGTCATGGCTGCTGGTGTACGGGCAGACACACGTACATGAGAACCAGCCTGTGCTGGACAAAACAACTGCCAGCTATACCGCTGCCGAAAAGACGAAACTTGCCGGCATTGCTGCCGGTGCGGAAGTCAACCAGAATGCGTTCTCCACAATTGCATCTGGTTCAGCAAGATATACCGCGACAAGCAAAACTGCCGCTTTTGTGATCGAGGGTGAAGACGGCACTAGCGTTACACTTAGCACCAACGGCAGAGCAACGATTTCAAGCCATTCTCATAGCAATAAAGCAGTGCTGGACGCAACGACTGCCAGCTATACGACCGCGGAGCAGACGAAACTAAAAGGCGTTTCAGCAGGTGCCGAGGTGAATCAGAACGCATTCTCCACAATCGCAACGGGCTCCGCGAGATATGTCGCCACGGCAAAGCAGAGTGCTTTTTTGATAGACGGTGACGGTGGAACGTCGGTAAGTCTTGACACCAAGACCGGTCGCCTGACAGTATCCAGTCACACCCATGACAACAAGGCAGTGCTTGACCAGCTGGACGAGGAACAGTGGAAGTTTATCAACGGTGCGGCAAATAAAGCACACGTCCATGACAATAAGGGAACGCTGGATAAGATTACAGATGTGGGCTGGAATACGGTTTATGGGTATGCACATTCGCATGACAATAAGTCAGTGCTGGATAAGACAACAGCGTCATACACGGCGGCGGATAAGAAGAAACTGGACGGTATCGCTGCTGGTGCAACCAAGGTTGCGGTAGACAGTGCCTTGTCTGCTACCTCCACAAATCCGGTGCAGAACAAAGCCGTAAAAGCCGCACTGGACAGCAAGTCGGCATCTGGTCATACACATGCGATGATAACAAACAGTGCTCTTTGGGTAAGCGGTGCCAACAACACCGCAAAATGGGTTAAGCTAGGCACGCTGGTATCCTCCGGTAATTTCAGCAATGCCATGATACGTGTATGGAGCGGCGATGGAGCAAATGGTCGTGCGAACCAAAACTCTTCTTTTGAAGTCCAGATCAAGGACGGATGGCAATCCACAGAATCGGCGACAAAAGCGTGTGGCGTTACGGTCTATCGCGTCGGCTGTAGTAGTGTCAAAGTCAAAGTGATACCTACAGCACATGACACATATACCGTTTGGGCGTATATGCCTTGGGGTTACTGGAACGGAAATTATGCTGTATATGGCAAATACAAGTCTTGGACATATCAACATTTGATACAGTCTGAGGAACCAGAAGGCACTGGTGCTGACACAGCATACTATGACCAGGCATTCTTGACCAGCACCGTAGCCAAAGCAACCGAAGCCACAACTCTAACAGACTCTGGTTGGAAAGTTCCAACATTCCCCAGTGGCATTAAAGAAAGCTCAATTCGATACCGCAAACAAGGAAAAATCGTAACTGTGACCGGATACGTTCGTTTTTCAACCGCAGTGTCATCAAAAACAGTAACAACGCTTCCTGCTGGATACAGACCGCCGAGTAAGATAAAAACATGCAACGTTGTCGACGGCGCTACGGAAGTATATACAGTAACGATAGGAACTGACGGATCGATTCTTTTCTCTGGAATAAGACAGGGATTCTTTACCGCTGGAACCGACTATTACATGCACTGCACGTTTTTTGTAGATTAACACTTAACTCAGCCCTTTTGTGTTTTATTGACTGACTAGGAGGAAAATCACATGAAAGAAACCATCTGCACTATCGTCGGCATTGTCGGCAGTTTTATTGCCGGGCTGTTCGGCGGCTGGGATGCGTCCATGGTCACGCTGCTGCTGTTCATGGGCGTGGATTACATCACAGGGATTGCGGTGGCAGCCTGCGGCAAGTCCCCGAAATCAGACACCGGCAGATTGTCCAGCAAGATCGGCTGGCGCGGTCTGGCAAAGAAATGCGTCTCCCTGCTGCTGGTTCTGGTGGCGGTGCGTCTGGATATTACCCTTGGCACATCGTACATCAGAGATGCGGTGTGCATCGCGTTTACCGTCAACGAGCTGATCTCCATCACGGAAAACGCAGGGCTGCTGGGCGTACCGCTGCCGGGAATTTTGACGAAAGCAATTGACTTGCTGCAAAGCAAGGGAAAGGAAGATTAATTATGGCAATTTTAACACCAGACAAAACAACCACGCTCGGCGGTGTGACCGTCAAGGAGTATCTGCTGACAAAGCACAACCCCAATCGTATTGACATGCCGACAGCACAGCTGACAGGCAAGGTGCTGGGCGTGACGATCCACAACACTGACCGCATCAAGACTGCCGCCGGCACTACGCCAGCAGAGCAGTACACTCGTGCGACTGTCAACGGCAACATGAAAACCGTAAGGGTACACTACTATGTGGACAGCACCTGTGCGTGGCAGAATCTGCCGCTGTCGCTGTCCGGCTGGCATGCTGCGGACGGCAGCGGAAACGGCAACCGCAGAACCATCGCCATTGAGTGCATCATGAATGGCAGCGGTGACGCAGCAGACAAGCGGGCAGAGGAAAATGCTGCACGTCTGGCAGCTGCACTTCTGAAACAGTATGGATTGGGCATCAACCACCTGTACACGCACACGCATTGGCTCAACGTCCGTGACGGGCGGAACGGAACCGTGGATCAACTGAACACCATGCACAACAGTTATAAAATGTGTCCGGCGTATATCTTGCCGCACTGGGTGGCGTTCAAAGCAAAGGTACAAGCCTATCTGAATGGCACTTCTGCCGCAAAGCCATCCAACGCGCAGCTGTACAGAGTTCGAAAGAGTGCGAACGATATGAAGAGTCAGCTCGGCGCATATGCTTCTCTGGAGAACGCCAAGAAGGCATGCAAGGCAGGGTATTCCGTTTTCGATTCCAGTGGGAAGGCGGTGTATACCAACAGCAGCTCCGGGAAGTTTGCGAAAGGCCAGGCGGTGCACATCGGCAGCAATGTACCGCTGTTCGCCAACGAAACTACTACCACACCTGCTTCACGGCTGCCCGCCGGAACGTACTACATCTACGACGGCGTACCGTGCAAGCTGGGACGGTATCGTGTTACTACTACGGCGGCTTCCTGCGGTAAAAAGCCGGCGGGGAAGTATGTCACGGGGTATGTGTCTTGGGATAATTTCAAGTAACACAGAAATAATAATCCGATGCAAATAACGAAAAAGCCGGCAGTACAGCAGGAGGTTTCCTGTTTTGTACTGCCGGTTTTTGTTGACAATCGAAAGAAAATGTGATATACTATTTCTTGAAAATATTGGAGATAGCAAGCAATGATGGTGTAAGAATTGTAAGTTCGCATTTTGTTGCACTGCCTCCACCACGAAGAAATGCGTATTTTTAAAGTAAAAAAACGCAGCGAAAAAAGCCGTAGATACGTAATTGCACGTATTTACGGCTTTTTTGTTTTCTCAGAAATATGTACTTTTGTTCAATGCGGGGTCAGGAAAAACAATATCCGACGCATTTTTAGTCGCTGTGTTTTGAAATTCACTTGTGAAAAAATAGTGCGACAGTGCGACAGAAAAACATTACTGTATTACGGTTTTCCTGTAGATTCCTGTTATTCCGGTAAATTCCTGTTGCTTCCAGTGCCTTTTTGGCTGTGTCTTAAGCTTGAGATTCTCTCTTTTCCGAAGAAACTGTGCGACAATGCGACAGCTGTTTTACCATGCAAAATTTGCTAAAAATAAAATACGCAGGTGCAGCATGGGGTTACTCTGAAAATGCAGTAAAGCCCGTATCAACCTCCAACCTCAAATATATATTATAATTCCGGTAAGGTAAATTCTTTCAGCCTTATCGGAATTTTTGTTTTTGGAGGGACTTGAAATGGAAGAAGAAGTAAGAATCTGCGACTACTGCGGAAGAGTGCTTGCGGAGGAAGAAGGCACACCGGTAGACGATGAACTGCTCTGCGATGACTGTGTTGAGGAACACTGTGTCACCTGCGACCACTGCGGCGAGACGATCTGGGAACAGAACAGCGTCTCCGATGAAGACACCTGCCTTTGTCAGGACTGCTTTGATGCCCACTACTACCGCTGCGAATCCTGCGGACAGATCGTTCCGGAAAGCATTGTCTGCTGGCACAGCGACCTGCCCTACTGCGAAAGATGCTTTGACGAATTTGAGGACGAGATCGAGGAGTACGGCTACAAGCCTATCCCCATTTTCTACGGTCAGGGAAAACGATACTTCGGCGTAGAACTGGAAGTGGATGAAGGCGGCAAAGATAACGACAATGCCGCAGCTCTCAAAAGCATTGCTAACACTCATGAGGAAAACATCTACATCAAGTCGGATGGTTCTCTGGAAAATGGCTTTGAGATTGTAAGTCACCCCATGACGCTGGATTATCACACAGAAGAAATGAACTGGAAAGAAATCCTTCGGGAAGCGGTTTCCATGGGCTATCGTTCTCATCAGACCAGCACTTGCGGTTTGCACGTTCACGTCAATCGAAATGCTTTTGGCGACAATCAGGCAGAACAGGAAGATGTTATCAGCCGCATCCTGTTCTTTGTAGAAAAGCATTGGAATGAACTCTTTACGTTCAGCCGTAGAAGCAGCTACAACATG
>PPYE01758969.1_pt1 | contig 30058 bp, 19 predicted proteins | sample 1559881 | NCBI WGS metagenome assembly PPYE01 (sample SAMN08240022, study PRJNA423297) | Human gut metagenome, whole genome shotgun sequencing project. | reverse complement strand
TTCTGCAATACGTAAACTTCATTAACGACAAGCCCATTGGCAGAATTAAGTATGCACTAAATTAATTCCGCCAACAGGTTTAGTAACTTCTTACAGGTGAATACTTGAATTCAAATCGTGGAGAAGTGAATAGACAGTATTACCCGACAGAGCAACTATGACAACGTAACGCCTTTACAAAAAAGTCGGTACACGAAACCCATAGACTAATTGTCTTGACCTAAAAGAGATTGGAATTTTCAGGACTGCCTATCACTTAGATAGAAGTCCAAGGTCTGCTGAAATACATAATTCAAAAATTGAAATTGCTTGACTGCAAATTTAGTAACTTTGCTTGACAAATTAACGAGAAAGAAGAGAAAATGAAAACCGACCGCATAACATCACCTATACGCAAGCAGGGCTTTCGTGCTTCGTAGGACAGTTAAGTGGTAAATTTAAAGTTCAGTTCTTCGTAGGAAGTTCAGTGGTTAAAATCCCTGCCTGCGTATAGCTGAGAACCGTTATTTGATGATGAGGGCTATTCATATAAATGTAGGTTAAATTTTTCTGACCATTTCAAACTGTTGTCCTTTTGGGGTAAGTCCTAATGATGACAAGAAACCAGTGACTGATTCACAATCGCAATCAACATTAGTAAATTTGAGTACATCGCTTTGAAAATGACTGACAGCACTTTTAAGCAAGGACTTACCTATTCCTTTACGCCGGTAATCTTTTGCAACTGCGAGGGATGAAATATCGCCTGATGCCGGTTCAAAGATAACAAATCCGACAAGTTCTTCTCTTTCATAAGCTCCCAATATGTCCAAATTGTCGATTCCGCGTTCCAGTGAAGCCCTGTCATTTTGCCATGAAGGATGAAAATCGAACCAGGCCGTTTGGTTAAGGCAGTTTTTTAAATCCGATGGGAGTATGCGACATGCGGTATGGTTTACTTGCAATACAGGAACAATATCGCTCAGTTTGGCAGAGTAGTAGTTGAAATTTCTCTGTGTTTCAAAGCCTAATTTGCGATATATTTTTATTGCTTTGTGATTGTGTTGCAAAACTTCCAGTACATATTGCCGAACTCCTTGTTGATATATCAATTCGAGGCTGAAAGTGAATATTTTTTGGGTTAGGTGTAATCCCCGGAATGAAGGTACGGTTCCCGTCCCTGTGTCATAGGCCGTCAAGATGTTGTTGTACATGCCTGTTCCGTTAAACACAAAAGAAATCAGCCGTCCTTCGAAAAATGCTCCGAAAGATAGTTGTGGATTGTATCCTCGTCGGTCGAGCATGCGTCGCAATTCATCCGCATTCAAAGAGAAATCATAATCTTTGAATGCGGATGAGAATGCCGCATACAAATCTTTGAAAGAAACGGACTCTAAAGAATGAATGATGATTCCCATATCGGACGGTGTTATGTGTTTGGATTTTTATCACTATTCTCTACGGTTAAACCGTGCTGTTTGAGAAAGCTGAGCTTATCCCAATAACCTCTTTGGAAAACGATTTTATCGTTTTGCACATGGAAGAATCCGCATCCTCGCAACCCGAGCGGATCTTTCCATTCCATGATAGCCCATTCTCCATCCTCGAATATATGCTCAACAATACAAACCATTTTTGAGGTTGCAAATTCATTTACAAACATTTTATGGATAGCTGTTTTTCCTATAACCGGGGTGTTTGCGACTTGATGGTTTATGGCATCCTGAGCGTATAAGTTTGCCAAAGCGACTGCATCGGCGGCGTTGAAGCAGTCAATCCATTCTTGTAGTATCTCTTTTGGCGTCATATTTTTCGTATCTTTTATTCTTTAATATTTAATTGTTGCTTTTTCCTCTATAAGTTAGAATTAGACATTTTTTCTAATTCCTTTTGAAATGATCATCAAAAACAAAATTAGTATTTTTTTCTGTTTTACTGATGATTCTGTAGAAATATTCTCGTTCATATTATTGTGTCATAAGGAACGTGTCAAAAAAGCGGTTTCCACATTACAGCTTTATGGTAAAATGAGTTTAACCAACTACATAACGCAATCTGTTGTCGGTACTGTTATCTATTTCCCATTCGTATTCTATTTAGCCCCTTATTGTGGGTATGCAGCAAGTTATCTTATCGAATTCACTCTCTTTGGGAGTCAAATATGGTTGTGCAAATGGTGGCTGACAAAACATAAACAAGGTTAGTTGGAATGTTTTTGGTATAATGTTTATAAACATAAATCAAGAAAGAATAAATAAATTTAATAGAGGCTGCCCAAAAAGAAAGAAATTCTTGCAATCACTCTTCTACAGATACTTGCAGAGGGGATAAGATTTACTTTTAGACCTTTTGGATAGCCCCTATTAATATTTTATATAAAATTCATAATTTTAAATTTTTATCCCTTTCGATCGGTTTTCATCCTTAAACTGAAAACCCGGACGCCCGATAATGATATGATTGGCAATGAAATTGCCAGACGGACTTCGTTTATCCATCGGGCTGCGAATCTGCGGGACATCATCGGTTTGTTGTGGCGATATGCTCCGTACACCTTCCGCATCTGGCTTGATCTCCTGCCCGTTCTTTTCTTTTTCGGTGACTTCCTGCGCGGGCGGCGCAAGCTCCAACTGTATCTTGCGGTCAAGCGCGGCAAGTTCGGACTTCAACTGTTTCAGTTCGTCCTCTTTCTTCCACACCTTGCCCGCTATCTCCTGCAACTGCGGAACCTCCTTTTCCAGCACCTCGTTCTTCGCCTTATACTGGTCGATGATGGACGGAATCCTCTCCAATGCATTCAGGAAATTACGTGCGGCGGCTACCGGGTCAGCCATCGCCAGATGCCCGTTGTTATAGGTGTATTTGTAATTCCCTTCCACCACGAAGCGATTGTCGGTAAATTCCAGCCCCTCTTTGAGTATCCTCTCGCTGACCACCATTATCGGGAAACCGTAAATCTCCCCGACAGGCTTGTACAAACCGCCCGTCGTGGCGTTCTTGGCTATCTCCTGCAAACGCTTTCCAATAACTTTTTCGTCGGTTGAATCCACGCCGTCCACCTTGACAATATTAAGGCGACTACCTTCCTTATCAGTCTGCACAACGGAAAGAAAACGGTTCCAGTCCTCCGTCATGGCTTCGATGACAGCCGTGTTGTTGCGCAGTTCCCCCGTCTTGGCTTCCAGCTTGAACTCCGAATCGCGCTTGCCCTTGTTGAACGACTTGCGTTCCCCTTCAAGCGATGCGATACGCTTCTCCAGTTTCGCCTTGTCCAAAAGGTCGGTATTGCCGGAGAGCAACGCCATGTACTCCGAGAAGTTCATGCCCGATTTCTCGTCCATAGCCCCCTCATCGATGGTACGTGCGCCCATCGCCCCGCTTTTGAGCTGCGAGATGAACGTCTGCTTGCAGTGCAGCAGGTTGAACTTGTAGCTGTCCAACGACTTTTCCACCGCGTAGATGATGACATCCACATTGTTCCCGGCAAAACGCTTGGCAATCTCGTTGCCCGCCCTAACTCCGCGTCCGTCACGCTGTTGCAGGTCGGATGGACGCCACGGCGTATCCAAATGATGGATTGCGACACACCGTTTCTGCGCGTTCACACCCGTTCCGAGCATGGAAGTGGAACCGAACAGCACGCGCACCGTTCCGGCGTTCATGGCGTCTATCACCCCCTTGCGTGCCTTGTCGGTCTTGCACTCCTGAATGAAGCGCACCTCGCTTGCCGGGATGCCGTAGTCCTCCGTCAGCTTCCGCTTTATCTCGCTGTACACGTTCCATCCGTCGCCCGGCTGGTATGTTCCCAGATCCGAGAACACGAACTGCGTGCCTTTCTGCGCGTCGTATTTGTGGTAATACTCCGCAATCGTCTTGGCGCAGTGGGAAGCCTTGTTGTCGGGGTGGTCCTCATAATGCGGGTCTATCATGCGCATGTCGAGAGCCATCTTCCGCGCGTAATCGGTGGCGATAAGCATCTTCGCCTTCTCCTCCGTTTCCGACAGGGGCGGTCTGCCCAGCAGCGTGGCGTCACCCGTCTTGGCGAACTGCATCAGCTGTTTGATGAAATACTCTTGGTCGGGCGTGGGAGGTATGTGATGCAGTATCTCGTTCTTACGCGGACGATCCACACCCACGTCCTCCGCCGTGCGGTAATCGGTAATCTCGTTGTAGAAGGCGGCAAGCTCCGGCACTTTGATGAAATATCGGAAACGCTCCTTCTGAACCACATTGTTCGTCACGTTGAACTCGAAGTCGGTTGTCTTTTTGGCGAAAATTGCCGCCCATGCGTCGAAGCATCGGATATCCTGCCTTTCCAATTCCTTCGGACGCAGATACTTGAAGAGCAGGTACAATTCCGTCAGACTGTTGGAAATGGTTGTGCCGGACAGGAACGTAGCCCCCAAGTCCTTGTCCGTGCGCTCCTGTATAGTTCGTATGGCAAAAAGCATATTCAGGGCTTTCTGGCTTCCTTCCGAGTTTCCCAACCCCGCCACACGGTCATGCCGGGTGTTGAAAGTCAAGTTCTTGAATTGGTGGCTCTCGTCAATGAAGATGTGGTCGATGCCCATCTGCTTGAAGTCCACTACGTCATCCGTGCGGGATTTGATGGCGTGTTCCACTTTCTCCAACTTCGCCACAAGGTTGTGCTTGCGTTTCTCCAATCCTTTCAGCATCGCCCGCGACACGTTCTTGCCCTGCTGCCGCAGCACTTCAAGGTTTTCCTCCACCGTGTCAAGCTCCGCTTGCAGGATGCGCTGTTGCAACTCCGGCGACTGTGGTATCTTGCCGAACTGGTCGTGCGACATGATGACGCAATCGTAGTCGTTGTTCTTGATGTTGTTGAAAAAACGCACGCGGTTGGCAGTCGAGAAATCCTTTTCCGAAGCGTAGAGAATCCTCGCATTAGGATATGCCGCCTGATAAGTGGCTACTATCTCCGCCACGTTCGCCTTCAAGCCGATAATCATCGGCTTGTGCGCCAAGTTCAGACGCTTCATTTCATGCGCTGCAATACACATTATCAGTGTTTTACCTGTTCCAACTTCGTGGTCACAGATCCCGCCTCCGTTCTGTTTTATCATCCAGACGCAATCCTTCTGCGACGGATAAACGCTTTGAATACCCCGGCTTGCCAATCCTTTCAGATTGAGGTCGGGAAACGTCTGGTGCGAACCGTCATACTTCGGTCGCACGAAACAGTTGAACTTGCGGTTGTACATTGTCGTCAGCCGTTCCTTGAACTGCGGCGACTGCTCTTCCAGCCATTCCGAGAACCCGTTACGGATTTCGTCAATCTTGGCGTTGGCGAGCTGTATGCCCTCGCTGTCGCGCACCTTGATGTCATTGCCATGCTCATCCTTGCCGATGGACTTCATCATGTCGGGGCAGGTGTTGTGCAGGGCGTGTTTCAACAGGTGCATACCGTCATAGTTCCGGTAATAGCCCTTCACTAAAAACTCGTCCGTGATTTTCATGGTGCGGTAGCCGCACGCCACCGAATACTCGTCCATGCTTGCGGAGTAGGCGATTTTCACGTCCGTGTCGAAAAGATGGCTCATGTAGGCGGCGTACACGCCCGTCGGAATCCAGCGTTCCCCGAAATTGAAGTCGAGGTCCTCGAAGGCGATGCGCGGCGGCTCGGCTTCTTTCAGAGCCAACAACGCCTGCTTCACTTCCGGCATACGCCCGTTTTCTGGGTTGTCACCCATCCATGCCTTGATGCGCTCCGCCTTCTCTATCACGTTCCCGGCGATGAACCTGTCCTTTATCTCGTAACCGGTTACGAGCGGGTTGTAGAAGATGCGTCCTTTGAGGGCGTCAAGCAATCCCTCTTCCGTGCTGTCGGTTATCTCCCGCATATAGTCGAGATTGACCGTGCCGAACTTGTTGAGCGATGCGGAGAGTGCCTCTTCGGGAGAGCTTACGTTGGCATGGCTCTCCACCGAGAAGGAAACGGGACGCTCGAAGATGTCCGCCTTGACGAACCTGCCGTCTTCCGCACGTTCCAACGAAAGGATGTCGCGCCCGGCGGCATCCATCATCAACAGTTTCACGTTCTGCTTGGCATTGAGGTTGCCGTAGCGCATGACAAACTCATCGTAGCAGGTGTTCAACGCTATGCGTTGTGCAGACCCTTCATCGTGATACTCCGCCTCGTAGCGGTAAAGCCGCTCGTATGAATCACGGAGTGACACATACAACATCGCTTTCTCCTTCTGGTAGCCAGTCAGGTCAAGCGGTTGGAATGTCGCGCCGTAAGGCGTGAGGTCTTTCAAATAACCGAGATTGCGTGAAGCATCCAGTACCATAGAGCCGTCACGATAGTGCGGCTCCAGCATGCCGTTGAACGGACGGGGAGAAAGGTCGAGAGGTTCCTCCTCCGGTTTTTCCGCTTCCATTTCGGGGAAAAGGGAGGTTGCAGCCGTTTCCGTTGCGTGAGCGGCAGGAGTGGCGGCAACTTCCGGCTGCGTTTCGGGTTGCCGTGTTTCCTGCTCCGGTGCGGCTTTCACGTCCGGGACATGCTGCCGTTTCTCCTGATGCTGTGCCGCCAGCCTGCGAAGCTCCTTGCGTCGCTCCGGCGTGAGGTCCATCATCATTTCATAGAAGCCGTTGATGGGCGGGTTGGTATCCCAATCCAAAGTGGCGTAAATATCATCCGGATCGGCTTTGGCTGCGACACTCACCGGCTTTGTTTCTTGGCTGTCCCTGTTCTCCGTCGGTGGTGCGGCAGACGGCTGTGGCGGTGCGGTCGTAACCTTCGGCGTAACCTGCGCCTGCGGTTTGGGAGGCATACGTCTTGCCGGGCTTTCCTTTTTCGCCGTCTTTTTCTTCTTGGAGGGTGCTTCCTGCTTGCGTACCTCCTCGGTCATGCCCCAGAGGTCGAGCAGGGAGAGCTGCACGCCCTCCGAATAATCGGGACGGTGCGGCTCTATCTCCGGCTTTTCTTCCTCCGGCTGCGGTGTTACCGCTTCGGGCTTGGCTGCCATTTCATTACGTGGCTGTATCTCAGGAGTGACAACTGGTATGGAAATGGTTTCCGTAACCGTGCTTTTCCCCTGTGCCGGATGCAGGCTGTACATTTCATACAGTTCTTTGTCAAACTGATGCAACTCGATTTTCAGATGTTCCCGCAAGTCCTCCGCCATTTGCCCGATGCCGCCCCGGTGCAGGAGTTGATAGGCAGGTTTCCCGTAAGGGTCTGTGCCTCTGATTAAATCCGTATTGGAAAGAGAGCTGATGCTCCATACATACCCGTTCACCGAAGTGCCGATGGGCGTCTGTTCGGTCTGCATGAAAAGTTTCTCGTTGTAGTACAGTTCCCCGTTCTTTCCGCTGTTCTTTTGCAGGATAATCAGGTCGCTGCCCACCTCCGTACCCGCGTTGTCCGTGAAGAGATTGTTCGGCAGGCGTGCGACACCCACCAGATTGGCATTACGCATCATATACTCGCGTATGGGTGCGTTGGACGGTGCGTCCAGCACCCCCTGCGAGGTGATGAACGCCACGATGCCGCCCTCACGCACAGCGTCAAGGCTTTTCAGGAAGAAGTAGTTGTGTATTGCCTTCGGTGCGGAACGCCTTGCCGGGTCTTGGCTTCCTGTAAACTCCGGGTCGAACACAGCCACGTCGCCGAACGGGATGTTCGAGATGGCAAGGTCGAAATAATCCGTGAAGGGCTTCTCTATCTTCTCGAATCCCTGCACCCTTACCTTTTGGTCGGGATGCAGGTGTCCCAATATCTTGCCCGTCATCAGGTCTTTCTCGAAAGCCATGATGTCCGCGTCCGGCTTGTTTTCCAGCACGGCATCCACGAATGCGCCCACGCCCGCCGACGGCTCCAACACACGGTCGGGACGTATGCCGTGTTCATGCAGAGCCTCCGCAATCGTGCCGGTTATCTCCGGCGGTGTGTAGAATGCGGTCAGCACGGACTGCTTCATGGCATCCGCGTACCGCTTGTACTCCGTATCGTCCTTGCTGTTTTCACGCACCAGCCTGTGCAGTTCCACCGTAGGGGCAAACAGTTCGAGGTCCGATTTCGCCCAATGCACGGCATCCGTCAGTTCCTTTGCCGGGTTCAGTATGCACTTCAACCCGCCGAAACCGCAATACTTCCGAAGTATGGCTTGTTCCTCGGCGGTTGCCGTCCTCCGTTCCCTGTCAAGGATGAATGCCGTCCGTATCGCCTCGATGTTGTCCCGCAGCCGTTGTTTGCGGTTAAACGCCATATTCCCCGATATAAAGGACGACGGCTCCCGTCAGCTCCGTGTAGAGCAGGTCGTATTCGGGCGACAGGGCGAAGTTGTCGTCCGAAAGATCATAGGCGGAGAATACGTTGCCGACAGGCGGCAGCAGCTTTCGGATGAAGGCTTCGCGTTTCTTTTCCGGCACTTCGTCGGCAAACTCGTTTTCCACGACTTCGCGGAGGATGGCGTACTTGGAATAGCGAAGACCACGCAGGAGCGTGTCCATCGCCAACTCCTGCGCCCCCTCGGACGGATAGCCTTCGAGCCGCGCACGCTCATACGTTTCGGGTAATCCGGTATCGAAGAACAATTCATTACTCTGAACAAGTGGCAAAGTTAATACTATTTCTTCCGTCCTGAAAATTTCCTGCTCGTTTTCCTTTCGGGGAACACGAAAGTCGTGTTATAGTCCCCGTCAAAGGCGACTATGGCGTCGAAGCTCTTGCCCTGCTTGCTCTTGAAGCCTTTGAGCGGCTTCGTATGCCCATCGGTGAGCAGCTCTTTGATCTCGTCATCGGAAAGGGTGCGGTTCGCCTTCAGGCGGAACACGGGTAGCCCGCAGTCCGCGTTGTCGCAGCGGACGACCTTGCCGTAGAACTGCATACTGCCCGTTCCGCACTTGGGACACTTGCAGCCGGAATCCCTGCGGGCGAACAGCTTGTCGCACGAGAGCAGTTCGGAGGTAATCTCCTTTGTGTACGCCTCTATCTCCTTGCAGAAGGTGTCGGCGGGCAGCTCCCCGCGCTCGATGCGTGCCAGATTCTTCTCCCATTCGCCCGTCATGGCGACGTCGGCGATGCGCATCGTCTTCACGACAGAGTAAAGGGCAAGCCCTTTTTCTGTCGGCACAAGCGATTTCTTGCAGCGTTCCATGTAGCCGCGCTTGAAGAGCGTTTCGATGATGGCGGCACGGGTGGCGGGCGTGCCGATGCCGCAGTCCTTCAAAGCCTGACGGAGTGCGTCGTCCTCTATGTCCTTGCCCGCCGTTTCCATAGCCGAGAGCAAGGTTGCTTCGGTATGCAACGGCTTGGGTTTGGTCTTTCCCTCCGTGATGGAACAGCCTTTCAACGTCAGCGTGTCGCCTTCCCGCCAGCCGGGGATGGCGGTTTCTTCCTTGTCCTCCTCACCATATACGGCACGCCATCCGGCTTGCCTGATGACGCTGCCTTTCACCGTGAACTCCACTCCGGCACACTCCGCCGTGACGGTAGCGGTGTCCTTGACGCATTTCTCGGAGAACGCCTCGATCATGCGCCCGGCAACCATCTGATAGACGGTGTTGTCTTCTTTGGAGAGGAACAGCGGTTTCTCTCCCGTGACGAGCAGGGCGTGGTGGTCCGTCACCTTGCTACCGTCCACGCTTCTGCGTGTCGGGACGGCTTTCGGCTGCACCTTGCCTTTCCATTCGGGCAAAGCCCCGATGAAGGCGAGCAGCTTGGGGATTTCGGCGAACACGTCTTCGGGGATGTAGCGGCTTCCGGTTCTCGGATAGGTGATGAGCTTCTTCTCGTAGAGCTTCTGCGCGATTTCAAGCGTCTGTTCCGCCGTGAAGCCGTGCTTGGTGTTGGCTTCCTTCTGGAGCGTGGTCAGGTCGTACAGGAGCGGTGTTTCCTCCGTCTTCTCCTTGCGTTCGGCTTTCGTGACGGTGGCTGTGCCTGCCGACTTCACCTTATTATACAGTTCCGTCGCGGGCTCTTTCTCTTTCCATTTTTCGGAAGAGGAAAACTTCACAGTTCCTTCGTCGCAGCCGTCCGTTGCGATATGGAGCTGCCAGAAGGCTTCGGGCGTGAAGCGGCGGTTCTCCCAGTAGCGTGCGCACACCATCGCCAATGTAGGTGTCTGCACCCGCCCGACGGAGTAAGTGCCGTGTCCGGCGGCGATGGAGAGTGCCTGCGTGCCGTTGATGCCCACGAGCCAGTCCGATTCGCTCCGCGCTTTGGCGGCAAGATAGAGGTCGTCGTATTTGCCGCCCGCTTCAAGGTTGCGCAGTCCCTCGCGGATAGCCTTGTCGGTAAGCGAGCTTATCCAGAGGCGGACGAACGGGGTGGCGCATCCGGTGTAATGGTAGAGGTAGCGGAAAATAAGCTCACCCTCGCGTCCGGCATCGGTCGCCACGATGATCTGTTCACTTTCCTTGAATAGCCGGGTGACGGTCTTGATCTGCGTCACCACGCCGCTGTCGGGCTTGTAGCCCTTCTCCGTCTTTACCTGACGGGGGACGAGCGTGAAGGTGTCGGGGATGACGGGCAGGTTGTCACGGACGAAGCCGCGTATGCCGTAGCCGTCGGGCATGGCAAGCTGTACGAGATGTCCGAACGCCCAAGTCACGGCGTAGCCGCCTCCCTCGAAATATCCTTCCTCTCTCTTTGTCGCGCCCACGATACGGGCGATCTCACGTGCCACAGACGGCTTTTCTGCAATGATTGTCTTCATATTCTTCTGTCGTTTTGAATTTTACAAATGTTACTTCGGATTTAGTGGCGGACACCGGATTACATCTTCATGCCCTTATTGTTTCTTTTTTGCGGCTTCTCCTGCTGCTGTTGCTGCGCGGTGTCCTTCGGGGCGGTCTGTCCCTTCCGCAACGGCTCCTTCAGGTTCTTGGTAGCCTCGTTGGTCTTGCCCTCGCTGTTCACCGCCACCTGCGTGCGGCTCTCGTTGGAAGGCGCGACCTTCTGCGCGTTGTCGGGGTTGGTGTCGTAGCGGTACGGGCGTCCCTTCTCCGGGTTGAACTTGATGTACATCGTGGCGTGGAAGCCCTGCTTGTCGGTCACGTTCTCCAGTTTCACGGCTTTGCCCGCCACGTAGTCGGCTTTCTGCTGCTCGGTGAAGTCCACGCCGCTCCATTTGCTGATGGGGCGGATGCTGCCGTCGGCGTTCGTCCACGTGTTGCGGCGTTGCTCCTTGTTCGTGTTGGCTGTGTTTTCCGTACCTTGCGCCTGTTTCTCCTTATTTTCCTGTGTCTGGACGGCACGGGGCGACCTGCCGGTTCCCGGCACGAACTCCACGCCGCGCTGCTCCACGTTCACTTGCAGGGTGGTGACGAACTTCCTGCCGTCCTTGCGTTCGATGAGTTTGTCACGCACGGGCAGACCGGCACGCAGCATGTCCTGCTCCTGCTTGGTGATTTCCGTCTTGCCGATGCGTTCCGGTATGCGCACCTTGCTGGCCGAGACATCCGTGATTTCGTTCGTCTTGCGGTCGATGCTGACGAACGAGGGGATGATCTCGCCCGTTTCCCTGTCCACGAGGTCCACGACCCTGCCGAGGTTGCCCGTTTCGCGCAGGTTCTTCCGGTCATCGTCGGAGAACTTGTGTTCCTTGTAGTCGTCGAGCTTCTGCTCCTTGCGGATGAAGTGCGGCACAAGGCTGACGTTGCCCTCGCCGTCCTTCTTGAAGGAGAGGCGGGCGTCCAGTTCGAAAGCCTCTCCGCCGAAATTGGGCGACACCCTCACCAAGTCGGACTTGCCGTAGTTGAGCATCCTGTTAAGGTCGCCCGACTTTTCAAGGTCGTCGCGCTTCACGCCCCATTTCTCCTCCAACTTCTGCCAGTTGATCTTGCTCTCGTCGATGGGCTGGTAGCCCCGGTTGCCCTGCGTCTGCTGAGGACTTTCCTGATTCTGTTCGTTTTTCTGTTCCATTTCTTCCTGTTTTTTAGGTTCGTCATCTTGTTTCTGTTCCGGTTGTTCCTGTTTTTCGGCGGACTGCTCCTCCTGTACTTTCTTTTCGTAGCCGGAGGTGTCCACCTTGTGGGGCGCAAGCATCTCCTTGTTGCCGTCGGGATCTTTCAGCAAGTCCTTGATAACCTCCAGCAGTTTGTCGGCTTGGTCCGCCGCGACACGGTAGAAACCGAAGCGGCTGGGTTCCCTGCACTGCCGGAAGAAGTTCCTGAAGAAGTTGTCCAGCACGTCGCCGTGCCGGTCGAATTGCAGGAAACTCTGCGCGTTCTCCGCTTTCGCGGGGATACGCTTGGGGGAGCCGTCGGCGTTCAGCCCGGCTACCACGCTGATTTCGCCCGTCTTCTCGTCACGGACAACCAGCACGTCCTTTTCGTCTTTTTTCTTTGCCATCTGAAAAATGTTTTAATGGTTATTTTTGAAAGAAATTATGGATACGAGCCTTGTAGAAGGCTATGTCTTCCTTGCGGAAATCCTTTACATGTTCGGAGAGGAACGTCAGCACGTCCGCCTCGCTGTAATAGGTCTTTTTGCCGAGCGTCTTGTAGGGCAGCGCGCCGATGCTGCGGTAGCGTTGCAGGGTGCGCTTGCTGATCTGGAGCAGTATGCACAGGTCTTGGTTGTCGAAAAGCCTGATCCCGTCCATCGGGTTCGGGGCTTTGCCGGACGGCTGCATGGAGAGCAGCATCTCGTCCTGACGGTCGAGCCGTTCCATCACCTTCTGCATCCAGTTCTCGAAATTGTTGCGGGTAAGCAGTTCCATGTCTTACGTCCTCCTTCCTTTGGGTCTGCCGCCCGTGCGCAGCGTGTGGTTGCGTTTCAACTGTTCCGGTGTCGCGGCTTCGCCCGTAACGGTGCTGTCTTCGAGCAGGCGGTCGATTTCCGACTGCCGGTAGCGGCACTTGCCGCGCAGCACGACATAGGCGATGCGCTGTTCGCTGCGCATGCGCTGGAGGGTGCGGCAACTCACGTTCAGCAGGTGCGCCGCCTCGCGGGTGGTGAGCAACCTGTCGGGAGCTTCTTCCTTCCTACCGCCGGAAACGGCACGCACGTGTGCCGCTATCTCGGCTATCTGTTCCGTCAATGCGGTGAAGGCGGAACTTTCCATCGTTATCACTTTCATATTCAGTTCTTTCTTTTGGTTTATTTGCATGAACATAGGCTGCGCCTCGGCATACCGTTCAAGCGGGCTTGACGTTCTGCGCTCGGCTTGCGCTATGTTTCTGCGACAAAATTCGGCAATAAACCAAATGGGCTTTAACAGCTCACTACGTGGCTCACGTAAGATTTTTACGGATAATGGCTCCGTAACCCGGACAGACGGCGCAACAAGCTGCCTTTTAGCGGGAAACGGTACGTGTTCAAGGCGGCTTCGTTACCTTTGCGGCAAACTCTGAAATGTTTTGCTTATGGAAATAGTATCTATCGAGAAAAAGACCTTCGAGATGATGGTGGCGTCCTTCAACGCCCTCGCGGAGAAGGTAGCCGCCCTGAGGCGCAGGAGCGACGGCGGGCGGATGGAAAGGTGGCTCACGGGCGAGGAGGTCTGCGGGCAGTTGAGGATCAGCCCGCGCACGTTGCAGACTTTGCGTGACAGGCGGCTTATCGGCTACTCGCAGATAAACCGCAGGTTCTATTACAAGCCGGAGGAGGTCAAAAGGCTCATTCCGCTTGTCGGCACGCTCTATCCCGGCGGAAAATGATTTGATTTTTATTATTCACAACCCACTGAATCCGAAGTTATGATGAACGAGAACAATGAAGTGTTTACGATGGAGGACGAGCCGCTTGCCACCGTCGTGCAGAACATGCGCAAAGGCTCGAAATGGCTCTCCGCCTTTCTGGAAAGTTACCGCCCGCCGTTGGACGGGGAGCGTTACCTGACGGACAGGGAGGTGGCGGAACTGCTCCGTGTCAGCCGCCGCACCTTGCAGGAGTACCGCAACAACAGGGTGCTGCCCTTTATACTTTTGGGAGGGAAGGTGCTTTACCCCGAATCGGGGTTGCGTGAACTATTGGAGGCGAACTACCGCAAGCCGATGGAATAAGGCGGCTGCATGAAAAAAGGAAACGGGCAACTCCATACGGGCTGTCCGTTTCCTTTTTCTTTTTTCTTTTTATGCGTGTTTAGCAATACCCGGCTTTTCCGTTCTGTATGAACATCACGTATGCCTGCCGCTTTTCCTTCGAGAGTGCCTTGCCCACCAGCCACGTGCGGAACACGTGTGCATGGTAGGTGTTCAGCCGGAAGGCGATGGGGATGATGATTTCCAGCGAATACACGTCGGCTGAAAGCCCGTTTTCAAGCCGCATGTAGCGACACACCTCGTAGTCGTTCAGCACGTCCGGCTTGCGGACGGCTCTGATGGCGGCGTTCACTGCCGGGACGCCCGTGTGGAACAGTCCGGCGATTTCTGTGGAGGTCATCCATATCTCGTTACCGGTTACGCTGACCGCCTTGTCCTCTATGATGATTATGTCACGTTTCATGGCTTTTCTTTTTAGATGGTGCAACCTGCAAATTCCTCGATGCCGTTCAACCTTGCGGCAAGGTTCTCCATGTCTTGGTTGAGCTTTTCTTTGGTGATTTTCGCGTATATCTGCGTCGTTTTTATGCTCTTGTGTCCCAGCATGGAACTGACCGTTTCGATGGGTACGCCGTTGGAGAGGAACACCGTCGTGGCTGCCGTGTGTCGGCTCTGATGCCACGTGATGTGCTTGGTGATGCCGCAACGCTTGGCGACGGAACGGATTCCGGCAAGGCACGTGTTGTAGTGGGGAACGGGGAAAATCCTGCCGTTCCCGCACAGACCCCGGTATTTGTCGATGATGCGCTTTGCGATGTCGAGCAGGCGGATATTGGACACCACGCCCGTCTTCTGGCGGTTGATGTTTATCCACTCGTGTTCGTCGAAGTAGGTATGGATGTTCTCTTCCGTCAGGTTGCGCATGTCGGCGAACGACAGGCCCGTGAAGGCGCAGAACAGGTAGAGGTCGCGGTAAAGCTCCTGCTTGGCGTTTTTCAGCCTGCCCTCCATCAGCAGCCGGATTTCCTCTTTCGTCAGGAAACTGCGTGTCGTTTCCTCCTTCTTGATTTCATACTCCCGGAATGGGTCGCGTGTGAGCCACTCGTTGTTGATGGCGATGAACACCATCGTCCGCAAGGGGCAGACATACAGCCACACGGTGTTGGTGCAGCAGTGCTTGTCCGTGCGCAGGAACATCTCGAAGTCGGAGATGAAGGCGGGCGTAAGCTCTTTCAGCGCGATGTCCTTCACGCGGTAGCGGATGGTGAGGAACTCTTGCAGGTGCTTGTAAACGGTCCTGTACTTCAGGAGCGTGCCTTTGGCTTTCATGCCAGCATCCACCTGTTTCTCGTAGTCTTCGTTGTGCTGCCGGAACACCTGCATCAGCGTGTGATAGCGATGTTCCAGTCCGAGAAAGGCGTTCTTGACCTTCTCCGCCGTGACGAAGTTGTCACGCTCCATGATTTCCTGATAGTGTTTGTTGATGCGCACACGCATCTTGTCGAGCATGCGGTTCGTTTCGAGTGCCGCCGAGCTTCTGCCCGTGACACGTCCCCCTTTGGTGTCCCACAGCTTGGGATCGACGGTCAGTTTGCAGCTGAACTGCGTTTGGCTGCCGTCCACCGTAATGCGTCCCATGACGGGTACTGTCCCGTCCTTTTTCACTACCTGACGTTTGAGGTAGTAGATTACTGAAAATGTACTCTTCATCGTCCTTATTTTTTTAGGTTCAAAATTAGTTGGTGAAGAGTCCGTCGCCGGTACGCAAAACGGGGAGGAACGGCGCAATCTTTTTCCGTAACCGGATTTGTTGCGTGAGTTGTCAGTAACTCACTAATCCTTAACGCCTTGTTTCGTTATCCGTGTCCGTTTGTCGCCATTCCGTGCATGGTTACGGACAAGTAACGTAGCGGCGTCCTGATTTGGCTTCAGCGGTGATTGCGATGGCTTCACGAATAATCGGAAGCACGACTGAAACCCTTGTAACTCAATTCTATCACTATATCTTTCCGCATTTCTCTTTTTTGTAGTAACTTTGTAGTATCATAATACTAATCCTGCTGTTGCATCACCCTCAAATTCTATCTCAACTTCAAGTTCATAGGCATGACATCCGCCCACAAACAATAGCGGAGAAGAATTGTGAGGTGAGTCCCCTTTACCTTGAATAGTTATGGTATTGGCATCAACAGAGTATCTGTCAGAAGAAAATTCCCTGTAGAAACGCCATTCCTTTCCGACACGGAACTCGCTCAAGTGTTGAAGCATACCGACTTGCCCCTGAGAGGTAATAGGCTTCTTTATTGGTTTATCGCAAGCGACTCCTTTTTTCAGACGAAGCCAACCATCATTCGTCCATTCAAGCGGTTCGATAAGAGTTTGGCGTCCAAGATTGAGGTAGCCTTTTTCATATGCATGATATACGATGTACCAATTGCCATCGGGCGTGTCAATCAGAGAACCATGCCCCTTGTTCCACCATTTTTCATCATTATCGGATGTGTGAACTACAGGATTGTATGGCGAATTCTCCCAAGGTCCATTGATAGATTTAGAACGGGCTAATACAGCCATGTGAGCGGTGGGAGGTCCAAGCGTACCACCTTCGGCACACATCAGATAATAATAACCGTTGATGTATCTCACCTTTGGAGCTTCCAGACCAAATCCGGTGGTAATCCATTCTTTGGGGAAGCGCCAACCGTCATAGACTTTTTCTACATTGCCTTTGATTGAAAGGCCATCATCCGCAAGTCTTACCCTGTGACCTCCACTCAAGAAAAGCCACCGCGTGCCATCTTCACCTGCAGCGTGTCCCGGATCAATATGTTTAACATTCAGGTTAACAGGCTCACTCCACGGACCGTAAGGAGAATCGGCCCAAACCACATAATTACCTCCCTTTGGCGCGCCGGCCACGGTGAAGTAGATGTAATATTTGTCACCATGCTTCAATATGTCAGGTGCCCAAACTGAACCTAAGTACTCCTTCAGTGCAAAGCTGATAGGTTCCCAATTCACAAGGTCTTTGGAGTGAAGTACCGTCAGACCGGGCATATAATCGAATGAAGAATGAGTCATGTAATAATCCGAACCGTCACGCATAATTGAGGGATCGGCATAATCACCCTGAAGAATAGGATTGAGATAGTATCCATTATGCTTTTGGGCGAAGCAGTCTCCACTAGTCGATATTGAAACACCGAACAACAATAATATAACTACGATATTCTTTATCATATAGCATTTTATATTTTGATTAAAAAATGTGCCTTATTTATCACTGATCCTGGAGGATAATACCACCCATGGCTTGAATGGTTACTTTAGCATAGCCATCCTTTCCTGCATTCTGAGTTTTGATTATAAAGGATGGGAAAAGATTCTCCTTCTTTTATGTAGGCTATCAAAAACTTTTAGAGGGTTTTCCCATATAGCTATAGTGACTATTATCAGGGTTGACTACGATCTTTTCGAGCACTAGCTCCGGGTCTATCATATATATTTTTATAGTATGCATACCAGCTTTGCAGCTCCCCATTGTTTCGTCTACCCATCGCATCCCGTCAAGAGTGTCCGAGCGCCTTTTTTTATCATATGCAGCCAGAGCAAATTTCTTGTTAATAGGAGGTAATGGTTTCAGATACTTGGACCGTGCAATGTTTTCCGGAGTATATTCCTTGAATATGTTGTTCATACCTTTGCGCATGTCCAATATATGCGGTTCTTCATTGTCGACAGATACAGCCATTCTTAATCCACGGGTCGGATCTATATCTTGTGTCGGTAATATGCCGAGGGCTATGGTCAAATCTCCATCTTCAGGTAGATAGATGTCGTATTCCATGCGTGGAGCATCAGCGATTTTTGTAATGGGGGCAGTAACAGGATCAACAAGCATACAACCTTCTTCGCGACCAAGGTCGGGAGCAAATGTCCATTGGGCTTTTTTACCTGCAGCAATACGGTTGTATTGATAAGCAGGAATAGAGAACTCTCCGGCTCCGCCAAAGTAGTGACTTTCTATCGAAGGAATGGGATATTTCTTTGCATTGACTTTAACGGCTACTCTACTGTTACCATCCGAGATAGACACTTCGCCTTGATGATTACCTAATACGAGTTGATTCCAATCTATGGAAACTGTCAAGCGAGTCTCTTTTTCGACATTTCCTTTGCTTTGACTGACCTCAATCCAGGGCTTATTGGTTGTAGCTGTGAAAATGAAGTTTCCTACACCTTTATTGTAGACATCTATATAGTAATTATTGTCCTCGAGTACTTCGAAAGTGGGTAGAGAGAGTGTTGTGACAGTGCTGGACCACGAAAGTTCACTTCCTTCAACAGCCACTCCCATAGTAGGGACCGAAAGAGGGGTGACAAGTTCGAGTGGAGGGAGTTCATTTACTTTAGGCATGGGCCAACTAACATAGCCAATATGGTTATCGCTCATCATATTGAGCCATTTGCCATCAGATATGCATTGATTGTAGTAATTACTGAGTTTTTTATCAAGTTCAAACAGTGCGCCGGCTCTATCTGCAAACTCGTTAGCTGATACACGCCCCTGCTTGGCATAGATATGATTCTTACCTGCCGCAATGTACATTTCAGCCACTCCTGCTGATGCTTTAGTGGGATAAAGCACTAATTGATAGTAGGCGTCTTTGGCTTCGGGAGCTATTTTATATTCCAGAGTCTCGGCTTTGGTTACAATGTCATGCCACAACTGAAGCACACGGTCTGATTCATGATAGTTGACATGACTGAAGATTTCCGGATTTTGTACCTCCGCCTTGCGCATCAGGTTATATTTTGAATACTTGGACACAATATCTGCAATTTCTGCTGCATGCTCCTCTCCAAAAATCCGTTTAGCCCATTCTACGGTATAATCATCGGCCTCATTTGGAGAAATTGCATCTGGCTCCCAAGCATAACGCATGATGAAATCTATAGGTAGTTCTTTAGGTTTCAAATCACCTACATTTATAATCCAAATCCGGTCAATTCCAGTCTGGTAGGCTAGATTGAGTTGTTCTCGCAGTTTGGGAATGGTAGTCGTATTCACCCATCTATCGTTAGCGGGGCCGCCATTCATGTCAATGTGATAGTATAACCCCAAACCACCTTTGCGATTTTTTTCCTTTGTTGGTCCTGTACGTCGGATTTGTCCCCAATTATTGTCACAAAATAATAACGTTACGTCATCAGGTACTGTAAGGCCGGCATCATAATAGCGTTGGACTTCGGTAAAGATAGCCCAAAGTTGTGGTATTTCAGAGGCCTTCTTTCCATATACTTCTTCTATGATTTTACGCTGCCCCTTGACTACATCTTTAAGAACACGAATATTTTCTTCATCATCACCCTTTCCCATAGGTGAATCACCATCGCCACGCATGCCTATGGTGATGATATTGTCAAAATGTTTGTTTCGTTCCAATCCTTCTCTGAAAAACTTGTCTATGTTTTCTTTATTATTGATATAATCCCAAGGACCTATTTCCTTACGGCGTTTGGTATATTCTTTGTGAGCGCGCATCATAGGTTCGTGATGCGAAGTTCCCATTACAATGCCATATTCATCGGCAAGTACTGGACTCATCGGGTCATCCTCATTGAAAGCATTAGCCCACATGGCAGGCCATAAATAATTAGCTTTCAGACGCAGGAGAAGTTCAAATATATGGACATATAACTTCGAATTAACACCGCCAAACTTCTCACGTCCCCAACTGGCAAACGACGGATGTTCGTCGTTGATAAAGATACCACGATATTTCACTTTAGGCGAGTCTTGGATGTATTTCCCTGATTTTACATAGATATTATTGTTTTTCTTAATAGGTACATCAGCCCAATAATACCAGGGAGATACGCCTATTTTTTCGGAAATGTCATAGACTCCATAGATTGTTCCGCGTTTGTCACTGCCAGCAACGACCAGATAATTATCCACTGTTTGGATAAGGAATGATTCCCATTTACCTCTGACTGAAGAAACATCTATTTTTTTTTCAGCAATGAGCCGGTCGATGATTTTACTTTTGCCAATCGTTCCGACAATTATTCCGGACTGCCCTATGGAAACAGTTTCGTTGGGTTTGGCAGAAACACCGGAAACCCTTTGTATGTCTTCGGTTAGATCTGTTACTGCCCGTCTTACACCTTTCCAGTCCGACGGGTCAACATATATGTCTGTAGCTTTTTTATTTTCTACTATGGTAAAAGTATTCTCTGCTTTTTCATATATTACGTACTGGGGAAGTAGATTATATCCATTTCCTGCCCGTGAATAATTGGCGACTGCCATGCATATTACACCAAGAAGAATAATTGTTTTTTGTTTAATTGACATCGTTGATTATTGATTAATGTTGTTTTATAAGATGATTTTCATTAGTAGCCTATGTTTGCACCATAAAAATACAATGCCCCATAACTCCAGTTGGCTCCTTTGATACCGGGAAAATTCGGTCTGTCCATCGTCAGTAGAACATATCGATAAGAATATCCTTCCGGAAGTGGCACAAGACTGGCCCAGACACGTTTGGCTGGTTCAGGCCAATGAGGTTGTAAATCCAGGTTCAATTCACCGAGCAATTCAAGATCAGGGTAAGAATGTGCCCGTAAATTACCAAGCCCACCCATAAATGCGTAATATTTGCCCCCTATTTTTTGGATAGATGTGCCTGTTGAATTCATTTTGATAGGTTTTGCAACGGAGGTAAATTTCCCATCCCAAGTGTCCGATTCGAAAGTTCCTGAAACAATGGTACGATTCGTTAATACGCTTGTCAGTAGCCTCCATTTTTTTGCATTTGTATCATAAAAAATGCAAGGGTCTTCGTTATGCCCGGAGATATTGCTTGTTTCAATCCGTCTTGCTTTCATAACAGAGAATCCTCGCCGGGGATCTTTCGATGATGTAGCTGTTATTAATCCGCTTCCTGATCTTAGTTCTCTGTTGGCTGTTCCTCCAAAATCGCATGCATATGCTTTCCATTCATTTGTATTCCGGTCATAGAAAAGATGTGATGCATAGTCGTTTCTTAATAGACCATCTCCATGGTCGAACACAATCATGCCTTCGAAGCGGACGTCAAATACAGAAGGATCCACACTAAGTACCCCCTGTGCAGATTGAAAAATGTCAATGCCTCGGCAACTGAAAGTAAACCAAAGGCGATTTTGATCCATATAAGGGCTAAGATCTTCGTAGGATATCAAACGAATGTCAGCCTGGCCGATTCCTGTAGAAAGATAAGAACGTGCTCCGGAAATTTCAACTTCTCCCTGAAGATTAGAGATCAGGTTGAATGTTGATGCTGCAGCTGTCTGTATGGAGCGAAAATCTATCACACTACTAAAGTTCTCTTTAACCGATATGTATCCTAAATAAGTGGTATGACCATACTGCTCAATAAATGCTCCCAGTGAATGACCGTAGAGTTGTGCCCTTAGTGTAAACTTGCCATTGGGAATAGTAGATGAATATTTCACTTCCCTTTCCACATTCCCATCTTTATAAATCCTTAGGTAGATACCGTTTTCGGTTGAAGAAGATTTTGCGAAAAGCTGAACTCTGTCTTTCAATCCTAAACGGGCCAGTTCAAAACCTACTTCGGTAACTTTGTCTCCATCATGAGAGAGGGAATGGATATCTATCTCATAAGTAGCATATGGATTGACTCCACCTATATAGAAACTAGCAGGAATTTTGCCACATTCTTTATTAAGTAACAGTCTACCTTGATTACTTTTAGCATGGAAAGAGGTGTCGCATTGCTGCTTCCCCGACAGGGAAGGAACGAATGCCGGATGCATGGACTCGAATGAGACGATCTCAGAGGGAACAAATTCTGATAACGGTATGTTGTTTGAGAAAATGAATCTCCTCACTGCGAGTCTGTGAAATTTAAGATCCAAAGGCTTCACAGAATCTGTATCTACGTTTTGAGCAAATAAATCGCTGAAACCGGAAAGGAAGCAAATGAATAAAATTAAATGGCGTATCATATCATTGGCATTTTTTATGTTTATATAGGGCTATTTTTTGTTGTAAGAGAAAGTGCTTGAATTATCCATTGCTGAATGAGCGACAACTGATACTTTATATTTATTTGCCGTTGTTCTCCATCCTTTGTTATTTGAATCCCATCTTAATAAATCATTTTTAGAGATATTGAAGTTTACACTTTTAGTTTCTCCTTTTTTTATGAATATTCGTTTGAAATCTACTAATTTCTCTTTTAGTCCCTCTTTTTCCCATTCTGGTGATGATACATAACATTGAACAACTTCTTCTCCGTCATACTGCCCGTTATTGGAAATTTGAGTGGTAACACAGATAGAATCATTTCCTGCGAAATGAGTTTTATTCACTTTCGGGGCGGAATATTTGTATGAAGTATAACTTAGACCATAACCAAATGGAAATAAAACTTCTCCTTTAAAGTATTGATAACTTCTTCCATTTCTAACATTATAATCATCCATGGGTGGTAACTGCTTTTCATTAGCGAAGAAAGTAACCGGTGTTTTCCCTGAAGGATTTACTTTTCCGAACAGTATGTCACTAATGGCTTGTGCTTCTCCTTGTCCGCTAATCCATATATTTAATAACGCTTTCGGTTTTTGCACAATATTCTTGAGTGATATGGCAGTGCCGCTACTTATTAATAATATTGTATTGGGGTTGGCTTTGGTGACTTTATTAATCAGTTCTTCTTGAGAATTATGTAGGTGGAGATTCTTTCGGTCTCTTCCTTCCGATGAATTGTCGTCCCTTAAGAATAAGATAACAAGATCTGAATTCTCGGCAATCGTTTCAGGGGTTTCTTTTTGGGTGCTGAAAGGAGGTCTCCATGATAATTCTACAGGAGACTGAACATTTATTGCTTTACATTCTATTTTAATGTTATACTTCTTGTCTTTGTTTAACGGTAAATTGAAAGACTCCTTGATTTTGTTGTTGGTTTTGTTGATAACTATAGAATCATTAATAAATAATTTGATATTACCAGAACCACTGAAAGTGAATGTGTAATTGCCGCTATTTGGAGGTGTTAGTGTTGATTGCCAACGTGCTGATAATTGTTGATATTTTTTTAATTGTTTATCTTTTGACGGAATAAGGCTTAGTGATAAATCCTGTCGTATTAAATCGGGCTCTCCTGTCAGATTGTTATTTATGAAATACTCTCCTGTGAATCCTAATATGCCATCATAAGCTTCTTTCTCAGAACGGACTAAATAATTGGCAGGTATTATTTCATCATTTACTTGTTCATTAATCCATGTTATCTTTGCTTTCTGACCGACTTCTGCTGTAATGCATTCCAGAAGTGTTGTGTTGTGTTCTGGCGTGCCACTGTAATCTCCATAGTAAACACTCGTGAATGCTTCTCCGATTAGGCCAATTTTCTTTATCTTTTTATTACCAAGTTTTAATGGAAGCATCTTATCATTCTTTAGTAGAATAATTGATTTTTGTGATGCTTCTAATGCCAATTGTCTATGCTGGGAGCACTCTACGACAGAGTCCGGTATATGTGTATATGGGTTTTTCCCTGATTGATCATTTATTCCAAGGCGGAAGCGCAGAGTCAGTACCCTTTTGAGGGCTTTATCTATGTCTCCTATGTTAATCAGTCCTTTTTCATAGGCCTTTCTTAGCCCTTCGCGATATTCATCCCGTAGAGACATGTCGCAGCCTGCTTTTAATGCTAAAGCAGCTGCTTCCTCTAAAGTTGTCGCATATTTGTGATGTGTATATAATTTATCAATAGCCGAACCATCGGAAATGACGACTCCTTTAAATCCCCATTCTTTTCTAAGGATATCTGTTAATAGATAACTGTTTGCACAACAAGGAATTCCATTTAGAGCATTATAAGCCCCCATTACAGATGCTGCTTTAGCAGTTGTAATGGCTGCCTGAAAAGCAGGGAAGTAGTATTCCCGTAATGACATGTCATCTACAGTAGCCGAGCCACCCAACCTTCTGTTTTCTTCATTATTGGCAACAAAATGTTTTGCTGTAGCTACTGTTTTTAAATAGGTCGGGTCTTCTCCTTGTAACCCTTCAATAAAAGCAACTCCCAACTGGCTTGTTAGATAAGGATCTTCACTGAAACATTCGGATGTTCGTCCCCATCTTGGATCACGGGCAATATTGAGCGTTGGAGAGAAGAAAGTAAGCCCTTCATGGCGATCACTATACCCTTTATTACGTAATGCTTTATGATATTTGGCACGGGCCTCATCCGAGATCGCAGTGCTGATACGTTTTATCAGATCAACATCCCACGTCGAACCTAACCCTATTGGTTTAGGAAAAACCGTAGCTTTACCTGCTCTGGCAACTCCGTGTAAGCATTCACTCCACCAATCGTACCTTATTATATTAGCATGGGCTATTTCCGGAGCTTTTGCACAAAGAAGGTCAATTTTATCCTTGGTTGTTAGTTGCTTTTCCAATGTTGCCACTTTTTCTTCTATGCTACTTTGTGCGTAGGTGTTTATGGAAATAGTACAAATTGAGATAATAAGTAATTTTTTTATGTTCATGGCATTTAAATTTTTTATAAAATAGATTCTTGAAATCATGGCGTTTGCAAATGTAGATTATTTGCTGTTTTTATAAACCATGTTTTGATACGTATACTTTCAGAAAAGATACATTTTGTTTTTTATTTCTTTTAATTACGGGTGGATTAATGTTTCTAAATTGTAGTTACGTGAAATAAAGTGTTGTGTTGTCTTTTTATGCTTTTTCAAAGTGTAACTTTCTGTGTATTTATAATTAGATTAATTATTTGTTCTCGTAGTTTTTATGTGTCTTTTGATTATGGGCTTTGTGTTTTCAATGTTGTATTTTTGCAAGAAAATGTAACGTATGTAAGTTGTGATGTTTCGGTGGCGTTATGAATTGAATTAAATTATAGGAGGGATAAAGGAAAAACTGTCTAAATTTGCAATATGAAAAATATTGCAATTTTGATTGTGATAGAATTAAATAAATTCAAAGGTTAGGTATTAGATTTATAAAGTTAGATTGGAAATTTTTTCCTTTGCTCCGCTTTTTAATGGGGCAAAGAGAAAATTTTCAGTTTGGAGGAATAAGAAAATATTTAAATAATAAATTTATTGAAATATAATACTCTAAGATCTATGGTTGAAAAAACAGACTATAATTGGGGAGATGGGGCTGCAAATCTGATTTCTCAGATGATAATGTTCCAACTCTTTTTTATACAGATATATTGGGTGTTAAGGCAACGGTAACTGGAGCAATATTACTGTTTGTTACTTATTCTGATGTGTCTATAAATTTGATTCTAGGTGTTTCTACAAATAGAATGAATGTTTATAGCAGAAAATATCGTCCATGGCTGTTGTGGATTGCTATTAATGTACAACAATCTTCTAGAAATGATAAAGTCGATATTCACATAATTCAGCAGCAATTCAGTTCTATTGTAGCTGCAAATTACGTAGAAAATTAAAGAAACTCATTCAGAGGAGGGACAATCTGATTTTTAAACAGGCTGATAAGTTTGTTGAATTTAGAGAGAAGAATAATTTAGTAATTATGGGTTGCTTTGATATGGAATCGTAACTTGTTTTATGATCCTATGTAAATAAAAAAGGGGGAAATGCATCTATAGAAATTCTAAAACAGTCGATGAGAAAACATATCATTACGGTTATGAAATGATATAGAAGATATATAATAACTCTTGAAGACAAGTGATAACCTATAATTAATTTGTATTTATGTTCCGTACAAATTTGTTGATTTGATAACCATAACATTGCAAAATAAAATACTTTCAGGATATATTGTTATCCTGATTGTTGTCGGATGTATGTCGTTCATTTTGTTTTATGAACGGTCGCGGGTACGTAATATTGAGAATGAATATTCTGAAATTGTACGTATACGCCACCATATTCATACCGCCCATCAGGACATAACCGAACTTGCCACTTTGGGTGAATCGGTTATGGCTTGGGAGAGGGAAGACTACCAAGAATATCATAACCGACGGTTATTGGTAGACAGCTTATTGCAGACTCTGGAATCCGAATGTGGTGAAATGGTACAAACCGGTGCGGTAGACACGTTGCGTTATCTGTTAGCTGATAAGGAGTATCATTTGCTTCATATTATGCAGGTGTTTCATGGACAGGAAAAGGCTGACAGTCTGTTGGCAAGGCAACTTCCCATAGCCTTAAAGCAGATAGCTCGTCCCTATCGGACAACCCGCAGGAAGGGAGGAATTGCCGGACTGTTCGGGGCTAAGGAAACTGTACAGGTATTGCCGTCTTCTAAAGAACTATATTCTTTGAATGAGAAGTTGGTCTCCATGCAGGAGAAACGTGTACATGATATGTCCATATACACTGACAGTCTACGCAGGAAAAACAAGGAGCTGAACCGTAGGTTATCCGAACTTGTCGTTTATCTGGATAAACAGGTACAAAATGCTTTTTCTCATAGGGAACAGCAGATGAATAATGCCTGGAAGGTATCCCACCGTCTTATGACCGGTGTATTTACCGTAGCTGTCATTCTGTTGTTAGTGTCATATCTGATAATTCAAAAAGATATTGTAACCAGAGAAAAACAGAGGAAAAAACAGCAAGGGATAATTGAAGAGAATGAGGGATTGTTGCAGATGCGCAAGAATATTATCCTTACCGTATCGCATGATATACGGGGACCACTCGGTAATATTATCAACAGTGCTGAACTGGCTATGGAGACGCGTGAAAAAAAGAAGAGGAACGGTTACCTGGAGAATATTCTGGCATTGAGCCGGCATATTCTGCATCTGGTCTGTGACCTGATGGACGTATACCGGATTAATGAGGCGAAGGATATCCGGAACAGTGTTCCTTTTCATCTGTCCGGTTTACTTGGAAGAATTGCGGAAGGTTACCGGCAGAAAGCCAATGGGAACGGCCTGCTTTTTGAGGACCGGCATGAACATGCGGACATTACGGTAAAAGGGGATGCGGACAAGATTGAGCAGATACTTGGCAACCTGCTGACCAATGCCATCAAGTTTACACGTTTTGGGAAGATCTGTTTTCTGTCCGAATATTCCGCCGGTAAGTTGTCCGTGAAGGTTATTGATACGGGGATAGGCATGGATGAGGAGACACTCAGCCGTATATTCCGTCCTTTTGAGCGTGCGGCACAGGAAGTCAGTTCGGAGGGGTTCGGACTGGGGCTTTACATAACAAACGGATTGGTTAATGCTTTGGAAGGTCATATTCATGTGGAGAGTGTACCGGGTAAAGGAACTACCTTCCTGCTGACTTTACCTCTTCCGGAAACGGATGAGGAACCGGAAGGGGAAGAAGTAATATCGGAGACTTCTCTGGTTCTTCCAGAAAAGGTACTGGTTGTGGATGACGATCCTGTTCTGCTGAGAATAATTTACGATATGTTATTACGTAATGGCATTATCTGCATCACTTGTTCCAATGTGAAGGAGGCGGTGGCGGAACTACGGAGGGAGAATTGCGACTTGATACTTACAGACATCCAGATGCCTGAAACAGACGGTTTCGGATTACTGAAACTATTACGCAATTCGGATATCGGTAACTCACGTCGTATTCCTGTAGCTGCCATGACAGCCCGTGGTGACGGAGATTCGGGAATTTATGTAAAGCAAGGGTTCTGTGGCTGTTTACATAAGCCTTTCACCATGAATGGGTTACTTGTATTCATCTCTGCAATGGTCTCCCGGAGCGGTGAGCCCGAAGCGGAGTTCTCATTCAATTTCTCTCGTTTGCTGGAAGAAATCACAGACAGGAAGGAGACGTTCGTTTTGCTTATAGAGGAATCCAGGAAAAACATGGAGGAGCTGGAAAAAGCCCTTCAGACTTTTGCCCGTGGAGACATGCGCATGGTGGTACACCGGATGTTTCCGGTATGGGAATTACTGGATGCCGGTTTTATCCTGCAAACCTATCGTAATGTATTGCATGACAGGAATGTGGATAATCATATCGTAATGAAGCATACCCGGAGGGTTATCGGATGGATAAAGCGGTTGATTGACGAGTCTCAAAAAATCTTAGAAAATGAAACAGATGAAAAAGAAAATATTGGTTGTGGAAGATAACCTGCTTCTTTCCGGTATATTGAGGAAATGGCTGAAACAGGCGGATTATGAAGTCTTGACCGCCGGAGATGAACCTACGGCACGCAAACTGATATGTAAGTGTTCACCGGATTTGATTCTTTCCGATATCCGTCTGCCTGTTGGTGACGGGATACGGTTGCTGCAATGGGCTGCAGGAGAGAATTTCTTACATATTCCCTTTGTCGTGATGACTGAATTTGCCTCTTATCCCGATGCTGTCCGTGCCATCAAGTTGGGAGCTGTGGATTATTTGCATAAACCGGTCTATCGGGAACCTCTGCTGGAGTTGTTGCATGAAATCCTGAAATCCCCCGTAACTTCCCGCAGGAACAGTCCGAGACTACAGCGGAATAGTCGGAGAATTCGGGAAGTGGAACGGATTGCCCGCAAAGTAGCGCCTTCTGACATGTCGGTATTGATACTTGGTCCGAATGGTAGTGGCAAGGAGTCTGTGGCACAGACCATTTATGAATACAGTTTGCGTAAAGATAAACCATTCGTAGCAGTAAACTGCGGTGGAATACCGAAGGAACTGGGGGCATCCGAATTCTTCGGATATGTGAAAGGGGCGTTTACGGGTGCTGATGCGGATACTCCCGGATATTTTGAGGCGGCACGCGGTGGTACTCTTTTTCTGGATGAGATTGGTACCATGTCCCATGAATTGCAGACATCGCTGCTCCGGGTACTACAAGAACGCGTATACAATCCGGTCGGTAGCCGGAGAATGCATGAAGCGGATGTTCGTGTCATAGCTGCCACGAACGTGGATATGCAGCGTGCTGTAGATGAGGGAAATTTTCGTGAGGACCTTTATCATCGTTTGGCCGAATTTGAAATCAGGCAGCCTTCGCTCGCTGAATGCCCGGAAGATATCCTTCCTTTAGCGAATTTTTTTCTGAACCGTTCCTGTGGTGAGTTGAAACGTGGATTTTTCAAATTTACAGGGGAGGCCGAAGCCGCTCTGCTTTCCTACCATTGGCCGGGAAATGTGCGTGAATTGTCCAACCGGGTGAGGCGGGCTGCGCTTTTGGCGGAGGATACGCTGGTTTCTTGTGAGGATCTGGGACTGGATGAGGCTTATTTCTGTAATGGAATGTTTAATAGGACCACTGCCGGGCTGAAAGATAAGGCAGAGGAAAGGAAACGGATTGTAATGGCTCTGCAAACTACTGGAGGGAATATTACCCGTGCTGCCAAACTGTTGGGAGTCAGCCGCCGTACTTTATATAACAGAATGTTTAAATACGGGTTGAAGTAGTTATGGGCAATAGTATAGGGAAATTATGAAGATAATAGTGTAATAAGAAACATACAGGATAATGGTGATGAATTTATTTATGAATGCTCTATAGGAAATATACCATTATATTTTATGAAGTTTGTATGGGGATACATTGTATGATGATATGAAATTTATATCTTGTCATTATGCTCCTGGAGATTATTCTCCAACCCCAGCTTTTTGCAAAGTTCGGGATCACTTTTAATACGTTCCATCTCCGTATTGACGATAACCTGTGCATCCGCTTTTATCTGGTCATAATTACGTTTGATCTGCTGCATCATGATATCCTTCCCGTCATTGTCTCTGAATTCATTAATGACAGGGATCGGTTTATATGCCTTCTCCTCCGCGCTGACCTTTGCATGGTCGACGATGATCTCCGCATGAAAGATTTTCTGGTCTATCTTTTCCCCGAAATTATCCGATACTGCACCGACGAAGGTCCCCTGCGAGAGGTTTGCTATCTTGGAAGCAGGAATAAGAGAGTCAAGTTGCGTGTTGATAGAGGTGGACACATCCTGACGGTTGATGGATACGGACTGCCGCTTCTGGAGTACTTTTCCGAACCGCTCTGAAAGTGTCCTGGCGGTTTCCCCGACCACCTGGCCACTAAAAATATTGCCCACAGTATTTTGCACCACTTTGGATTCTTTTTCACCATAATCGC